>ULQN01009800.1_pt1 | contig 49223 bp, 45 predicted proteins | sample 1954491 | NCBI WGS metagenome assembly ULQN01 (sample SAMEA4835656, study PRJEB28245) | human gut metagenome | biome: gut microbiome; material: fecal sample | place: Denmark | collected 2008
TCCAGAATGTTATAGAAGCCAATCATGTTACTCTCGATGTAGGTGTCCGGGTTGGTGATGGAGTAACGCACACCAGCCTGAGCACCCAGATTGACCACAATATCCGGATGGTGCTGCTCAAAAATGCTGTTGATAAGTACCTTGTCCGCAAGGTTGCCCTTGATAAAGGTATAGTTTTCAAATTTCTGAAGCTCCGCAAGGCGAGCTTCCTTGATGCGAACGTCGTAATAGTCGTTCATGTTGTCCAGACCAATGACCTTGGTATCCGGCTCGGTAGTCAGGATACGCTTGGCAAGGTTGGAGCCAATGAAACCGGAAGAACCTGTGATAAAAATTGTTTTTTCCATCATTTTCACTCTTACCCTTTTCTCCACACCATCTTATTGACTACATTTACATAGCCCTGAATGATGCGGACCACCTTCATGGACACAGTCTCGTCCACATAGTCGGGGCAGGGTTTGCCCAAAACACCCTTCTGCTTCATCTCGATAGCCATATCAGTGGCGTTGAGAAGCTCCCGGGTGGTGATACCCGCCAGAATGAAGTCACCGGCTTCCAGTGCCTCTGGACGCTCGGTGCTGGTACGGATGCACACAGCAGCGATTGGATGACCAATGGACAGATAGAAGCTGCTTTCCTCCGGCAGGGTACCAGAGTCGGAGACGATAGCCAGAGCGTTCATTTGCAGCTTGTTGTAGTCATTGAAGCCCAAAGGCTCATTGACCCGGACACGCGGATCCAGCTGGAAACCACTCTTTTCCAGACGGTGCTTGCTGCGTGGGTGGCAGGAGTACAGGATAGGCATATCGTACTTTTCTGCTAGAGCGTTGATGGCTGTGAACAAGCTCAGAAAGTTCTTTTCGGAGTCGATATTTTCCTCCCGGTGTGCAGAAAGCAGAATGTACTTGTCCTTTTCCAGCCCCAAGCGTTCCAGAACGTCGCTCTTCTGAATCTTATCCAGATTCATGTGCAACACCTCTGCCATGGGAGAGCCTGTCTGGTAAGTACGCTCCTTGGGCAGACCAGTATCCGCCAGATATTTCCGAGCGAACTCAGAATAGCACATGTTCACGTCGGAGATCACGTCCACAATGCGGCGATTAGTCTCCTCTGGCAGACACTCATCCTTGCAACGGTTACCTGCCTCCATGTGAAACAGCGGGATGTGCAGCCGCTTTGCGCTGATGGCAGACAGGCAGGAGTTGGTATCGCCCAGCACCAGATAACCCTCCGGCTGCAATTCGGACAGAAGTTCAAAACTACACCCCAGAATATTTCCGCAGGTCACGCCCAGATTTTCGCCAACCACAGGAACCAGAATGTCAGGGCCAAATTCTCCGAAAGTATTTTTCAGCTCAAAATCTTCCCAGAAAACGGTGGAAAGGTTTCTGTCCCAATTCTGATTATAATAGACCACACAGCAGTCAAAGTATTCCCGGCAGCGTTTGATAACTGCGGCCAGCCGAATGATCTCCGGCCGAGTGCCGCAGCCGATCATAACCTTGGTGCGGCCATCGTTTTTCCATTTGAAATTGTGTTCCATATAATTCTCCTAACCTCAACCAGTATTCTTCTCTTACACCGGCTCGAAGAAGGTGTCCGGGTGGTTCGGGTCGAAGATCTCGTTACAGGTCATGACCGTCACCAAGTTTTCAGTTTCAGATAGATTGATGATGTTGTGCGTCCAACCGGGGATCATATGAACTGCTTCGATCTTATCACCGGAAACCTCAAACTCCACTGTTTCGCCGGTGTTAATATTGCGTTCCTGAATCAGACCATGACCAGCCACTACAATGAACAGTTCCCACTTGGAATTATGCCAGTGCTGACCTTTCGTAATACCGGGGCGGCTGATGTTGATGCTCACCTGTCCGCAGTCAGCAGTGTGTACCAGTTCCGTGAAAGAGCCACGGTTGTCCACGTTCATTTTCAAAGCATACTTGAATTTGTCGGTGGGCAGATAGGTCAGGTACAAGGAGTACAGCTTTTTTGCAAAAGAGCCGTCCGGCATCTTGGGCATCATAAGCGTAGTGGGCTGTGCCTTGAACTCCTGCAACAGGTCAACGATTTCCCCCAACGTGACCTTGTGGGTCACGGGAACACAGCAGTAGCGACCATCAGCTTGCAGGACGGTCTCCACACCGTCAAATTCACAGTGCTGCTCCTTGCCTTCCAGCAGGTCAAACATTCCCTCTATGAGATCATCAATGTAAAGCAGCTCCAATTCCGTGCTGCGGTCATTGACGGTAAAGGGTTCATCGTTTGCCACTGCCCAGCAGAAGGTACTGACGGCGCTGTTGTACTTGGGGCGGCTATGTCCCATCAGATTGACAAAGCGGTAGACTGCAACCTTTGCCCCAGTTTCCTGAGCATACTGGAAGAACAGTTCCTCGCCTGCCTTTTTGCTACGCCCATATTCGCTGTTACCAAATCGACCTGCCAACGTTGCCTGAATAGAAGATGACAGCATGATGGCCGCCTTATTGTTGTGCTTTTTCAGGCAATTCAGCAGGTCAGATGCAAAACCGAAGTTGCCCTTCATGAAGTCTTCCGGGTTCTCCGGGCGGTTCACACCTGCCAGATTGAACACGAAGTCCGCCTTCTGGCAGTATTCATCCAACTCCTGCGGGGTGGAATTCAAATCGTACTCGAAGATTTCTTCAATATTCAGTGCCGGACGGGTCTTGTTCTTTCCATCTCGGATGTTTTTCAGGTTGTTGCACAGGGCGGTTCCCACCATGCCCTTGGCACCTGTGACTAGAATGTTCATCCTTTCACCTCTTTAATGTACTGCGGCGCAGTCCGGAATATCTGCACCATCCGGCACAGTTGCATGATTGCAGACGGTAACATTGCTGCCGATGCGGGCAAAGTTCCCCACCGTTGCGCCGGTGCGAACAACGCTGTTGGTGTAAATCAAAGCGTAGTCCCCTACCGCTGCATCACAGTGGACCTCTGTTCCGGCATTCAGCAGAACACCGTTTCCGACAGATGCACCGTTCTGGACGCAAGCGTTTTGCAGCACCACACAGCCACAGCCCAGCTTGGCGTATGGACTGATATAAGCATTGGGAGCAATGATGTTGGGGAACGCATAGCCAAGTGCTTTTGCCTTCTCATACACCTGTGCTCGGAACCGATTATTGCCGATTCCCACCACCAGCAATCCATACTCCTTCCGCAGCTCCGGCAGATTAGCAAGACCACCAACCACCGGAATGCCGCAGATGTCAGTGCCCACAGGTTGCCCATCGTCTACAAAGGCACAGTCATATTCTATCATCGCTTGTTCAGCAACCATACGACCGAAGCCGCCGGCACCGACCAACAGGAGTTTCTCCTTAGACATTAGGAATACCCTTCAGCTCGTTCTGGACATACTCGGTGGTCATGATCTTCTTGACGGTGCCTTCCACATCCAGCCGATTGGTGTTGTGGCTGGTGTAGGACTCGTCAGCCATGGTATGAACCTCGCCCTTGACCACGAACTTATCGTAGTTCAGGTCGCGGTTGTCAGCAGCAACACGGAAGTAGTGACCCATATCCTCGCTACGCAGGCGCTCCTCACGGGTCATCAGGGTCTCGAACAGCTTCTCGCCGTGACGGGTGCCGATGATGTTCGTGCCGGTGTCACCGAACAGCTGCTGGACGGCCTTGGCAAGATCGCCGATGGTAGAGGCATCCGCCTTCTGGATGAACAGGTCGCCGGGATTGGCGTGCTGGAAGGCGAACATAACCAGATCCACAGCCTCGTCCAGATTCATCAGGAAGCGGGTCATGTTGGGATCGGTGATGGTGATGGGATTACCAGCCTTGATCTGGTCGATGAACAGAGGGATGACAGAGCCACGGCTGCACATGACGTTGCCGTAACGGGTGCAGCAGATGGTGGTGCCGCCACGCTCAGCAGCCACACGGGCATTGGCGTAGATGACGTGCTCCATCATGGCCTTGGAGATGCCCATAGCGTTGATGGGGTAGGCTGCTTTATCGGTGGACAGGCAGACGACACGCTTGACACCGGCATCAATGGCGGCGTGCAACATATTATCAGTACCGATGATGTTGGTCTGGACGGCCTGCATGGGGAAGAACTCGCAGGAAGGAACCTGCTTCAGAGCAGCAGCATGGAAGATGTAATCAACACCAGGCATAGCGTCACGGATAGACTGAGGATTGCGAACATCACCGATGTAGAACTTAACCTTCTTGGCATTCTCCGGATGCTTGGCCTGAAGCTCATGGCGCATATCGTCCTGCTTCTTCTCGTCACGAGAGAAAATGCGGATTTCCTTCAGGTCAGAATCCAAGAAGTGCTTCAGAACGGTAGAACCGAAAGAACCAGTACCACCAGTGATCATAAGGGTTGCGTTATCAAATGCAGACATTTTAAATTTCCTCCATATCAATCTTATTTCAACAGTACACATCTTAAATTCAGAAGAAATTAATCATATACTGTTTTCCATCTTTAATGTTAAAACGAGGCAAATCGAACCGATTGGATTCTGTAAAGCAATTTGTTGGATGCCCCGTCACACCAAAAGCTGCTTTATACAGATTAAGTTTCTTCAGAAGTTTAATCGTATCCGAATTGAACTGGCCATGCGGATACGCGTAGACATCAACGCTCTTACCGATGATTCTTTGGAGAGTTTTCTTTGACTCAACAAGTTCCAATTCTTGCTCACCAACACTTAATGTCGTCATAACTCGGTGAGATACTCCATGCGATCCTATCGTAACCAATGGATCCTTTGCCATCTCTTTTAATTGTTCTATAGAAATATATCCTGGTGTATCAAGAAGATCAACGGGCACGAAAATTGTAAATGGTATTTCTCTGGCCTTAAGTACCGGATAAACCACACGGAATACATCTTCGAGACCATCATCAAAGGTCAGTAGATATTTTCCATTGTTCTGTGCTTTAAATGTTAAATAATCCGACATCTGCATGAATTTTCGGTCTTGTTTAAGGAGTCTTATAAACTGATCATATTGAATAATGCAATCACTTACAGGAGTAATATTTCCATCATCAACATGATGTAGCATTAAAACATAAGATGCAGGAATTCTGAAAAATAGAGATTTTAATACTTTTTTCATAGCTTTTCTTTCCTTTTCAAAACTCTACCTCTAACTTGTGCTAGCTCACTTTCAGTTAAACCAGCTTTAAGGAGAATCACCAGATATATGATAACAAATAACAAACATTCGAAAGCAAAAGCGATCCAAGTCACCGGACAATATCGATTCACTATTGAAAGAACGATTGCCGGAACGAGTAACGCAACCCATGTTTTTCCAATAATACTCTGATAAATTTTCAACATTGGAAAGCCAAATTTCTTATAATAGTACAAATTCATAAGAATTAAACTACCAATGGTCCAGCTCACAGCCGTTCCGAAGCAAGCAGCAAAATAGCCGAATTTCCTTGTTCCAAAATAAGTAATAAATGCATTCAATACCGTTGTCGAAAGTAATGCAACTGTTTGAAAACCAAGGAGATTTTTTGCCTTTAATACAGCAAGACAAGCATTCACACACAATTCAAAAATTGACGGAATCATCAGAATCAAAGTAATGTAGTATACGTCTTGAAAGCCATCTCCAAGCCACAAATAAATGAAGTTTTTCCCCAATACAGCAAATCCAACAAAGGCGGCTCCTAGTAAGCAAAATTGGACTCTTCCGGTGTTAACAATAGTTTTTTGAACTTTTTTTAATCCATCTTTTTCTTCTAAGATTCCAATAATTGATGGCAACAGCACACCAGAAATTGCAGTTGATAATTGCTGAAACATTCCGAAGATTGTCAACCCCATCGAGTATACCGCAACGGCAGCTGCGCTCACAACGGCGCCAATAACAATGTTGTCCAGGTTTCCATTGACTTGATTGACAATAGATGTTGAAAAGATTAAGAGTGTATACTTAAATGACTCCGAAAAAAGGGAAGCATCCCAATGCTCAAAGCGCACTCTAGTCTTGTGTTTGACAAATGCCCAATAAATTTCAATCATTAAAAAAACATTTGTCAGAGTTAAATTAATCAGCACCAGACCCATCGAATTAGGGTAAAATTGTAAAACAATAAAAACAAGCAGTATACGGCAGCCCAATCGAACTAGCTTGATTCCATTTCCGAACAGAAAATCATTATATCCCGTCACAATTCCGTTAACTACATTTTCAATGATACATAGCAGCATATTAATGCTAAGAACGAGGAAAAGTTTTTTTGCATGTGCTAATTGATCAGATGTAAATGTTGCCTTATAAATATTACCAAGTTGTGAATATACTCCAGTGCATACTATAGTTACAAGAAGCAATACTATCGTTGCCTCCAGAAAAAGAATAGCTATTAGATTCGGGATGTCTTTCTCTCGGTTATCTGATTTGTATTTAGCAATATACCTCGTTACAGTTCCACCTAATCCAAGATCAAGAATCATCAAGGATGAACTCAATGAAGCAACCGTCTTATACATACCATATTCTACGGTTCCTAATCTTGACAAAATATATGGTGTAATCAACAGCCCATACACTGCATTCAACACAATTAGTATATATGAGAGCAATGCTCCCCCTACTACTTGTTTTTTTTCACTCTTCATTAATCCACTCTCCAAATCATTGCAAAATGTCTTATAGATTATTATGTTTTAATCTATATAATTTGTAGTATAAGCGTGGCGAAATAGCGATAACGGCAATCCATATATAGGGTATCCTGAATGTGGTAATCCACTCTTTTGAAGCGCAAAAAAGCCTAGCTTGTTCTCTGAGACTGTGGTCAAGTTCCCTTTCGTGCTTCTTATCTTTCGCTGCAATAAGCGCATTGCTAATCAAGAAGTTATATTTAAACTTTGCGATTAAATTCTTATCAAGCGAAATCTCTCTTTTTTCCATTTTTTTGATAATAGAAAAGCAACTCATAGTTTTATTTGTGAATTTACAATGAGTTTGACTTCCTTCCCTGTACAAATATCCAATACGGTCATTAACCGATATGTGTTTAATATAACTCCCTGCGCGCAACTGATAATCCAAGTCTTCGTAGAAATGTATAGACTCATCCAACTCAATTTGTTGAGCAATGCTACGTTTGAAAACAGAAAAAACGAGTCCGGACGGATAGACACGATCTGCTAAAAGTCTATAAAACGAGTTATCGTCGGTACTTATGTTGTGTGGGATATTGAGTTCTACAACATTACTCTTCTTTTCATTCCCCCAGTAGTATCCAGATGTGACAACAACATCCGGACTTGATTCGTCGATTATTTTTTTAATTTCTTTAAAATAGAAAGGGAAAATATAATCATCGCTATCGACAAATGTAATATAATCACCCTTGGCACATGAAATACCATAATTTCTTGCCGCAGATACACCACTGTTTTTTCGGTGATGAACAGTAAATCTACCATCTATCTCTGCGTATTTATCGCAAATACTTGATGATTTATCTGTTGATCCATCATCAACTAAAATCACTTCAAAATCACTGAATTGCTGATTTTTTATTGAATCTAAGCAATTCGGTAGAAATTTTTCTGTATTAAAAACAGGGACAACAATGCTTAGTAACATACTCCCTCCTGTAATCCTAACAAGTTCTTATTCAAGCTATTAAGTACTGCATTAATAATACAAAAAGCAGTAAATAGCCACTGGAAACCTGCCAAAATTGGTTCCATACAGAATTCAATATAAAATGCACAAAAAAAGCAAATCGTCAAGAGCTTTGTTTCAAACCTCAAGTTTCGATTAAAAACAGTCTGAATCAGATTTCTAGCAGAAAATATGAGCAGGAGAAGTAATGTTGCCAAAGTAAAGATGCCGCCAATGTCATAACCATCTAACAGCAAATCATGTGCGTAGTGTCTTAACTCACTGCGTAAATGTGTTCCACCAAATAAAAATCTACCCATATTATTCAAATAGAACATTTTGTATGTCAATCGATCATCATCACCTATTTTTTGAGAATAGTTTCCAGAAAAGAATCGCTGGTAGAATGTCGTTTCCTCAACAATTCCTCTAACATTAAACATATTAAAACTATAGATTGCTGCAATACAGCAAAGCAACGCTATTACAACAAATACTGTTTTCCATTTGAGACGACCGTCCTTATTTACATACAAAACACTAACAAAAGCTACCGCAACTTCCACAAAGAAAACAGCTAACAAAGTTCTTCCGGCAAGAATAAGATTGTACGCAAGAACCACCAGTAGAACAAACAAGTTTATCACTTTACTTTTTTTCCCTTTTCGAGAAAAAAGATTTGCGACTGAAAAGGCAATTGCTAAAATGCCCAAACCTGCTTGTCCAGTTGCCCCATATACTTTATGTGTCCAAACATCAACCGTGTTTCTATAAACAATGCTCTTACTATTTAATACCATATTTAACAGCAAATGAATCCATGCTCCAAGTGCTAACGCACCCATTATTTTGTAAACACTCTCTTCTTTTTCATCTAGAGTTTCACCATTCTTCAAAATATTACATCCTATTACGCCACCCATGAAATAAACAAATGGTTTAATAATATTGGTCAAACCCAAAGGTTCGTTTGAAAAAAAGAGTAGTGCCAACCCCAAAAAAAACTCAATTACGACTTCCGCATTGATTTTAAGTCCCCGGCAATTGTGGAAAAGAACAACAATAAAAGTAATCACAAAAAAATAATAATATCTTCCGACAAAGTTCATCGTCGCCAAAAAACTAAGTAACAGTATAATTGAAATGGCATCTACTTTGCCCACTCTTATTTCCTTTTCTTTACTCAAATTATGTTCCTCCACTATACTTTTGACTTTTTCTTATTTTAGAATATAACTCATTTCTCTGTAATACTGCCTGTAATCAAAATACTTCTCAGCTGTTTTTCTTGCTTCTTTTCTCATTATGTCCAAGCTATCTGTTTTTAACGGAATAATTTTTCTTATTGTTGCAGCAATGCTTTCCACACTGTGTCCATTTATAATAAATGCGTTTTTTCCGTCTTCCAGATATTCACCCAAATCAGATGAAATATTACACACAACAGGCGTTCCGCTAGACAGGCTTTCAACAATTTTCGTTGGAAATCCGGCTTTTGCATAGCGAAGGGATTCGTCTCTAATCAACATTGTAAAATCAGCATTTTGAACCCACTTCAATGCTTCGTCTCGTGACACACGACCATGTACAAATAGTGTGCCTTCTAAGTCATCAATACACGATTTTTCAACACCACAAATTGAAATCAGTTGATTCTCATTCACACCGATTACGTGAAACTCTACACCATTTCGCTCGTCAGAGCTTAACCGCCTAAAGCCGTATATCATTTCCCTCAAATAATCTTTTCTGCTAGGCGCGCCAGCATATACAAACTGCTTTTTCTTATTATTATGAGTTACTATGGATTTCATGTTGTTTACATCCATTATAACTGGGATCCTTACAACTTTACTGCATCTGGAAGAAAAGTGGTTTTCTAGATATTTGCTGATAGCAATTACTCTCCACTTCTTATTAATCGCAATTAGATTTGTATACTCCTTATTCTTGTAGGCTCTATTTTTTTCTCGATTTTCAAATTCCTCCGGAGAATACCACTCAACGCTATCATGAATTAACAGAGCATTTCTTTCTTGAGCTAGTTTCTCAATCTTCTTAAAAGCATTGGGAAGAATATCGACAACTAAAAGACAATTAAAATCTTGATGATGCTTTTTTATATATGTGGCAACTCTACTGCCAAAGTTTACTCTGTAAAAAGCTCTTATAATTCTATTATTAAATTTTTTTCTAAACGATATATATGGTACGGAATCGTATACTTTTTCCTTATTCCCAGTATAGGGACCATATCCAATAACAAATACATCGTGTCCCATATCCATAAGTAGCTTTGCCATCGCATGTTGTCTCACAGCTCCAGCATCTCCACACGGATAGTTATTCCCCGTGATTATTACAATCTTCATTAGCTTCTTTCCTTTTCACTATTCTCGGTTCAATATGATTCATGTAAATTGTGTTTGCAGGTACATTCCTTGTAACAATCGATCCAGCTGCGATAACGCTGTTATTTCCAATGGTAACACCTTTAAGGATAATAGCTCCACCACCTATCCAAACATTCTCTCCAATTGAAATAGGTGATGAACAAATACGCCCACGATTTTGCAAATCGTGATCATGATCGTAAATCATTACATTCGGTCCAACTGTTGTTCCAGATCCTATCTCAACGGAATCTCTGCAAACGATCATAGTGTTGCGATTCAAATATACACGGCTCCCGATTTTCAGCTTTCCATTGTTTCGTGAAGAAATCAAGCAGCCACTTTCTGTATGCAACCTCCCAAGCAAGGAAATGCGGCCACCCCCCCCCATTTCAATTTTCGTTCCCGGTGTTATCAGTTGCGGCAACGTTGCATGAAAATGAAATCCTGACAAAATGCACTTTAATGGCACATAAATGTAATTCAGCAATATAATTATTCCATATTTAACTTTTCTCATTTCCAGTATTCCTCCATTGTCTGATAGAACTCTGCCATCACCTTATCGGGTTTATACTGATCAGCATCTTCCAGACAATTTTTTGCATATTCATATCTGATTTCTCTGTGTTCATACAAATATTGCAAAGCATCTGCAATCGCATTAGGATCCTGTATTGGCACTAAGATACCGTTTCTGCCGTTCTTTATTACATCTTTATTATAAAGCCAATCTGTAGCAATAATTGGAAGTGCTGAATTATATGCATCAACAACATTTCCAGGAAAGCCTTCGCCATGGTAGTAAGTTGGAAATAGCATCACATAATACTGTGACAGGACATCAACAGTTGTGTTGTAGTCAACAATTCCTTTATACTCAATTAACCCCTTATTCTCTTCAAGAAGTTGGTTAAATCTATCCTTATAGCTTTCTGGTAGCAGACCATAAAAATCAAGCGTAACCCTCTGTGCGCCTAATCTTTCATTAACAATCTTAACTGCTGCAATTGCATCTTCAACGCCTTTATCCTTATTAATTCTTGAGAATACGCAAACTTTTATATCGTCATTTGTTTCCAACTTAATATCATCTACGTTTCTCTTTTTTAGCCGTTTCAGATTAGTCAGGTAATGTATATTATTGATACCTAATTTTTCAAGATCTTTTTTTATGTTTTCTGTCTGTACAAAAATAGAATCAAATTTCTTTTCATACCCACAATACTGTGGATTCTGTTCAAGCAATGTCGGAAGGAATCCCCCGATAACCAGATGAACCAGTTTTTTGTGATAAAACCTATTAAAAAACATAAGAATCGGAACAAAAGTCTTATAGCCTCTATCTGCTGGTGCAATAATTACAACATCCGAATCTGCTATCAGTCGGAAGCTTTCCCAAAGGAATGCAAATGGCCTTTTTTTCCAACCATTTGTATTTGCGATTCCAATGTTGTTCTTTCCATAACGGTTTTCCAATTCTCGCGTTACTACCGTTGTTCTAACAGCCTGGCCATCCGCAATCTTCTGTCCCGGTGCTCCGTACTGCCCCCAAATTCCAATTTTATACTTCATAATGAATACCTCAGTTCAATACATCGTAGAGACATAGTGGTACAGCTTCTCATACAATCCCGTATTCACAGTTCTTGTGTAAACTGCCTTACCATATTTCTGGGCATTATCAGCATACTTTTCTCTCAAATCCGGATCATCCCGCAGTTTAAGAATTCCATCAGCTATCCCCTGCGCATCATCTGTGGAACAAGCAATACCGATTTGGTCTCTCTCAAACATCTTGTTATACTCCGAACCCTCATCTGCCGAAGTAACAATAACGCGGTGGCATGCCATCAGAAGTCCTGCCTTGCTTGGAACCGAATTACCGATAACGCCTTTGGGTAACGGTATTAAGCAGACTGAACATGCGCTATATACATGCGGCACCATTTCCTGCGGTTCAAGAGGAAGAAACACAATATTGTCTAACCCCTCCTCTTTGACCGCTTTCTCAAAAACATCTTTCTGACTTCCAAAGCCAATCATCTGAAATACAATGTTCTTCTCATCTTTCAGAATTTCAGCGACTTTAAGAACCATTCTATAATCAAAGTTGAATCCCATGGTGCCAGCATACTGGACATAGAATACATCTTTCTTCATATTGTATTTCTTGACAAACAGGTTCTCTTCCCAAGGAATTTCTCGAACGCTCTTGTCATCATACCAGTCAGGGATTACTGTGATTTTTTCCGGAGCCACTCCCTGTTCAATCACCTTTTGTTTCATATCATCCGAAATGACAGAAATATGGTCGGCCTTTTTATAGGCAATCTTATGGAATGCGTAAAAAACTTTCTGCATCCACTTTTTGTCCATTACTCCATTTGCAATTGATGCTCCAGGGAACATATCTTGAATATTCCAAATCGTTGGAACACCTACATACTTTTTCGCAAAAGAGACCGCAAAAGGAGCCCACGGACAGGACTGAACCATCATCACATCAAAGCCTTGATTCCGCTGTGCTTTAAGAGCCGGAATACAATCAAAGCAGTATTTAACACCCGTCAAATAACGTTTTGCAAACGCCCGTTTTTCAACAGGATTTGAATTTACCACTTGATATGAGAACCTACTATTTGCAATAAACTCTGCCGGAGCATCTGGATCCTTTCCAGTGGAGTGATTTTCAATTAGATGAATGGTATGTCCCTTTGCAAGTAGGTCCTCAATAAGCGCATGATATAAATGCCTTGATGGACCGTATGTATCAAAGCCGCCACCCATGTATAACAAGATTTTCATTTTCTTCCTCCAAAAACAGCTTTAATACATGCCTCAGTTGCACCCACACCATACTGTACGAACTCATCACGGAATCGTTTGGTATTAGCACACTCCGCCGCATAATCTACATTCTTAATTCGCTGCAGCAATTCGCTTTCCGTCCGGCAGCTTTTATTGGGGTACTTCTCGTCTACTGCGAAATAAGTGCCGCGCTCTGCAAGATAGCTGTCATAATCATAGGCATAGCAGAAAATCGGACGGCACAAAATTGAATAGTCAAATGCGATAGCTGAGTAGTCTGTGATTAAAATATCTGCTGCAATCATCAGATCATTGACTGCCGGATAATCAGATGCATTACGGACAAAATCGTTATACGCTACACCGAGCACCTTGGTAGTCTGATGATGAGCACGGAAAAGGACAACATACTCATTACCCAATTCCTTCTGCCACTCATCAAAATGAATCGGCGGCTTGATAGCGTAGGATTTACCGCCATCCGTAGATTCGCGCCAAGTCGGTGCATACAGAATGACCTTTTTCCCCTCCGAAATACCAAGCTTCTTGCGCATTGCTGCCTTTTTATTCTCATCAGCAAGCCACAGCTCTTCATTGCGCGGCATACCGCAACGAAGATAGCTGGACTCCCTCGCATTGAACGCGCTCTTGAAAACACGCTCATCATAGACACCAGAAACCGTGAGGTAGTCCAGCGTATCAAAGTTATAATCTTTACGGCCGGGGCAGTCATTGCCGATGTACTTAAGAGCAATACCGTGCCATGTGTTCAAATAGACTTGGCTCTTTTTCTTAAATTTCAAGCCGCGCTCAATATTTGTATTGGTAATCCAGTATTTAGCCTTCAGTGCCATCTTGAAGTAAGCAGGAGTATCAATCTTTACAGTCACCAGCTCCGGGAATTTTTCCGGATGCTCAAATGCCCAAACGCAGCGATAGCCCTTGTACTCAGGGTGAGACTGCATATAGTCATACAGAACCTTGGGGCTATCATTAAAATTTTTGCCCATGAAAGAAACAAAGAGCACCAGCTTATCATCCGTTTTCAGGAATACACCCCATACTTTGAACACAAAGCTCATAATCACAACATACAGCTTCTGAATGAGCTTGTTGTGTTTCAAAATGTAAATCAATCTATCCCTCATGAATCCAGCCTCTCTCTTCTCTCACTCACTATTACCGAAAATCTACCCGTTAGCTTTGTTACTGCGGATCAGTATTGATTTCCTCATGCGAGGTCTTGCTCTCACCATCAACTGCATTTGCATCATACAAATCATGCTTGATCTGGCTGGTGCTGATCTCCGGCGTTCTAGGCAGATACACAACCTCAACGCCCTCTTCTTTCAGGAAATCGAACTTACCCTTCCAGTCATCGCCCATAACAAAGGTATCGACATGGTACTCATGCATATCGGAGCGTTTCTGCTGCCAATTCTCCTCCGGGATAACCAAATCCACATAACGGATTGCTTCAAGAAGCTGTTTGCGCTGCTCATAAGTGAAATAGGTCTTTTTGTGCTTCTCATTCCAGTTGAACTCATCAGAGGAAACAACCACAATGAGGTAATCGCCCAGAGCCTTGGCCCTTCTTAGCAGGTTGATGTGACCATAGTGCAGCAGGTCAAAAGTGCCGTATGTAATAACTCGTTTCATTCCTGTTCTCCTCGTATTCCTTAAAAGACTTGACTCAAAATTGATATCCAGCGCAGACTTCGTCAGCTCTGTTTTCTTCTCACGCTGCATAAGTGCAGCGACGGTCTTTGCCGGGTCAGCATTGTGGTTGATAACCGCATCCACCGCAGAAATAATCGGCAGTTCTACACCATACTGTTTGGATAACTTCATGGCAGCAGGCAGGGCATTGATGCCCTCGACGACCATGCCGACTTCCTTAACAGCTTCATCCGGCTTTTTTCCTTGACCGATCAGATAACCAGCTCTGTTGTTGCGGCTATGTACACTGGTAGCGGTTACAATAAGGTCGCCCATACCAGAAAGTCCCGCAAAAGTCTGATCCACGCAGCCCATCGCCATGCCCAGCCGAGTGATTTCTGCCATACCGCGAGTTATCAACGCTGCTTTTGCGTTATCGCCATAACCCAGACCAGCAGAAATGCCACTCGCCAGCGCAATGATGTTCTTTAATGCGCCGCACAACTCTACACCTTTCACATCAATGTTCGTATACACACGCATACAGGTGTTGGAGAAAATGTCCTGAATTTTCTCTGCGACTTCAAGGTCTGTGCAAGCGGAGACAATCAGCGTGGGCATATCCAGAGCGACTTCTTCCGCATGAGTGGGTCCAGAAAGTGCAACTAACTTTATATCTTGATGCGTTCCGCCCTTCTGAAGCTCGTCCTTGATAACCTCGCTCAGTGTCAGCAGCGTATCCGTTTCGATGCCTTTACCCACATCTACGATGATCTGGTCATCCGGGATGTAAGGAGAAGCCTTGCTTGCAGTTGACCGAACAAAAACAGACGGCACTGCAAAAATAAGGACTTCCTTATTCTCACAGGCTTCTTCGATGCTTTTGGTAAATCGAATCTGCTGGGGAATCACCATACCCGGCAGGTTCGGATGAATGTGTGTGGATGATAAACTATCTATCTCTTTTTCAATTGCGGACCACATCACCACATCGTGGCCCGTATTTGCCAGCATTCTTCCAAGGGCTGTGCCCCATGTGCCGGTTCCCAAAATGCCAATTTTACTCAACCCATTGATTCCCCTTAAATCCGTATTCATATCAAAGATTACAGCCCAGACTCATCTCAAAGAGTCTGAGCCGTTTCTTTTCTCTTAAGCTCTTAATAATCCTGTAACTGCGTGAGCTACACATCGACGCAGTTATGTGAACCACACAGCTACTACAGCTTTATTACTCATAGTCCTCTGCGCCACTCACTCATACCGCCATGAAAGCTCTTGTCTTTATTCCTGATGACACCACCATCTCGCCATAGGAATCCATGTATTTATGCCAGAAATCACTCATATCGCTACGGGAGTCCTTGCGTTTATTCCCGACAGCACCCTGCCTTTTCACTAGGAGACCTCGTATTTATGCCTGATAGCATCTCCATGACCGGGTTGAAAGTTTCGATGATATTGTCATCGAAGCCCCTTATTTATTCCTGACAGCACATTCCGGGAAAATGTCGATTATTAGCCCCGAAAAGCAGCCAAAAAGCTCGGTATTTAGTGGTTTTCTCCACTCATTGCAGTGGTTTGACCCTCAGAAACTCCCTCGGTGCTTTCAGGCATAAACAGGATTTTTACAGTGGCAAACATAATCTTGAAATCCTCTACAATGCTCGGATGAGCTATGTACATTAAATCCATAGTCAGTTTGTCGTAAGGGGTAGTATTGTACTTGCCATAAACCTGTGCATACCCGGTCAATCCAGCCTTGGCCTGCAAGCGCAGGGAGAATTCCGGCATTTCCTCACAGTACTGAGCTGCAATCTCAGGGCGCTCCGGACGGGGGCCGACGATGCTCAAGTCACCCTTCAAGATATTTATAAGCTGCGGCAATTCATCAACACGGCAAGCACGAATGATTTTGCCAACGGGCGTGATGCGGTCATCGTTTTCGCCGCTGGAAAGACGGGCGACGCCGTCCTTTTCAGCATCGACCCGCATGCTTCTGAATTTGAGAATGCCGAATTCTTTGCCATCCTTCGTTAAACGAATTTGCTTGTAAAAGACTGGGCCGTGATCCGTTGCTTTGATGGCAATAGCCGTCACAAGGAAGATCGGACTCAGAATCACAAGCGCAATAGCAGAAATGACAATATCCAGCAGTCGTTTTACAAACAGATACTCCGGCTGAGGATTATACCGGCCAACACGAAGCATCGGCAAGTGGAACATATGCATGTGATGTGCACCGGACATAATGGTGTCACCGATGCGTGGTACTACAAATACAGTAATGTTGTTTTCTACACAGTATTTCAGAATAATATTCCGATCATGGCTGTGGATGCCGCTCAAAAACACTGTGTTGATGCCGTCCAGCATGGAAAGATTCTCGATGCACTCCCCCGCCGTAGCTGTGGAGACCACTTTGTACTTTGCATCTAGACCGTACTTACCAATCAGCTGCTCCATACCACGTCTGATATCATAAATAACAGCTGTGGCCTGCGGCGGGAAGGTTTTAAAGTAGGCGTGGTGAGCGTTATAAGCCCAAATTGAGGCCATAATAACCTGCCCCACAAGAGCTGCCACGCCAGGAAGAATGTTGGGCAGGTGCTTGGACAGTAGCCAAATCACAATGTACATGATAAAGTCGCTGACCGCAGCCGCTAAAAATTGCTCGTAGATAATTTCGGAGATACGCTGCATTGACATCAGAAAGGCGTCATATACGCGTCCAAAGATGATGAACAGTACAAAGAACAGTGCCACGACCAGGTAATCGCCCTTTGCATAATACGGCGATGCAACGCGCTTAGCATAGTATAGATACCAACACATTGCAAATGGTATCGTCACAAGCACAGCATCTAACAGCTTTATCATCCGCAAAATCAAGTCATGCCTAAACCTTGTCATGTTCTTACTCCTCATTCTTCTTTGCACACATATTATTTTCAATACTGCAATTGAAATCAGGGAAAGCAGTTTTGAGCAGCAAAAGGCATTCCCACAAATTACTCATGGAAAATCCTTAGCACAATTCAGCAGTCTACCAACGCAATATTTTGCCAATATATGTATTGATATAATAGCACACAATTCGACATTTATCAACAAATCGGATTCATTTTAATTATACAAGTACACAAATTCAGCACATTTTACAAATACACCCTTGTTCATAAGGTGGATGAGGCTAAAATTCGATAGATTGTTATATGTAACAGTCAATTGGTACATGATTCAATTTTTGCTTAAAACACAACTGATTTAAATAAAAACAGATTGCTACGCTTGCAGCAATCTGTTTTTATTTGAATCAATATTAACTACTAACGCTCAGATCATCACCTGCGTCCGAACTTCTTCCGCTTCTTTGACGGGTGTTTTTCCTTGTTCAATTCACGCTGATACGCATCTTCAGAACTGAAACCAAAGATTCCTTCTGAGACCCGTTCAGCTAGTGCCGTAAACATCACTCAATTGATTGGATTTGATTATACACCAATCCTTTTGAAGAGTGCCATTTTTTCGAGAATATCCTTCTGCCGCACCCCGATTAGTTGCCTCTCCAAGTACCCAGTTAAAATCGCCATCATCTTCAATGATAGCACCCGTTTCAAATATACGGCGAGCAAATGTCTCCGCACTCTCTCCAATCCGGCTACAGCACCAGTCTAGCTATGTTGATAAATACCCTTTTACGTAACGCCGAGTCCGGCGAGGATTCGCCACATAAGACAGGGTAACTTCGACCAGAATGTCATAATCTTCACCAACGTTAGATAGTTCTTCTGGAATAGGAACTTGAAAAATATGAGCTTCATCATCTCCAAGTTCCATAAGAGATGGTGTTACCAAAGTTATTCGGTACTCGTCATTGTGAGTAGCACGTTCGACATCTGGAACACCATATCCTATATGACGCAATGTAGAGACGCATTCTTCTTTGCTGACTTCATTGATATTTTTAGGCCACCTGGCAGATTGTGCTATTAAAGCTCTATACAACAATGCAGGTGACTCAGGCAAAGCCTTTTCAACCTGTGATGCAATATAGGTGACTTTTGGTGCTGAAAAAGACGTACCAACATCATCACGTGCAAAAGCTGGACCTTCTGGAGACTTACGAATTAGTTCTGGACATACTTCCGGCGGCGTTGTGAGTTGAGGAGGGACGCTCCCTTTATTATGTATGTGCGTCCCTCCATATTCGACAACTTCTGGCTTTAAGACATCCCAAATACCGGGTCCTGAGCGTGAGAATGAAGAGACTTCCATATGCTTTCCTAGCGCGATAAAGTCATCAGTTTCTAGCTCGTCTGCCGACACGGAACCTACAGTAATTGCTTGTAGGCTCTGCGCTGGATTTGAAATTCTACATAGTTCTCTGTCAAGATATTCAGGACATGGATATCCTGCCTGCCAATAGGCCAATATGACATCTGTGGAAATATTTCCCGTCGCTTGTATAAATAAAACATTGTGGTTGTAAGACTGACTATCAATTTCAGCAGCCCATGGCGTCATGTGTTTCATTTCACAAGATCGACAACTACCAATGGAGTGATTAAATATTTTAGTTGGGATTGGATTCTCAACATTATATTTCTGTACAGCAATTGCAATTGCCCTTGGAGGATATACACTTTCTGGAAGGCAATTGTTTTCATCAAGAATTCACATGTTGCGGATCCAGCAGGGAAGTTAATAAACTCCATCTAAAGGGACTGTCTTTGGATACAAAACTGCGCCAGCTACTCGTGTTCCATGTCCTCCTCCAGCAACTTCATCACTTGTACTCATATTATTGGGTAGCAAACTGATAGATTCGTTACTAGAAATTGCTGGTGGTAAATACTTGTGTTCTTCCTGAACACCACTATCCATTATACATACAATGGGAGCAGATTGGGCGGGAGGCACAATCTGTACGGCTTCGATGAAATCGTCTTTATTTTCGGGAGTCTCTCCCATAGCTATGGTCTCAACTTCGGACACTTCAAATATATATGCAAAATTCAACACCAGGTCAAGCAAGCATTTACCGGATATTCTTAAGCGTGCCGAGAAACTGTCAGGCAAATCGGCTATCTCCGATATACCATCAGCGAGTTCCATAATTTCACCATTATAATTAGAGACAAAATTCTCTATTGTTTCTTCTCGTTGCATCTTGATTTCGTCCCAAGCTATATAGGCGGCGTTGAACTTTTGCCATGCCATTTTTTCTAAAAACATAAACAAACGAGCCCGCAGAATCTTTGATGTGAAATTCTGCGGGCACGTTCTTATTTTTTTTGAGGCTAACTAAGTGACATTGGGGCGAACCGCAAGGGCTTTGAAACCATTTTTTATCAGCACTATTTGCTTTCTATAGTAATTGCATCGTCCTCTTCAAATAATGCACAAACAATGATAAGCTTCACTTCCTAATCATATCAGTCGGTTTTTAGCCTTTCCATGTAATCATCAAAGCTTCCAACCACTTTACACGGCACACCAGCTGCAACCGTTCCGCCAGGAATGTTTTTGTTTACAAGACTCCCTGCGCCAATAATGACGTTATCTCCGATTGTTACATCGTAAAGAATCCGTGAACCAGCACCAATAAAAACATTATTACCGATATTGATTTCACCCTTACGGATTTTGTAGTGATGCTCTTTATCCATATAATTGAACATCATACCGGTAATATCGTGATTGATGAAGATAACATTACTTGCCACATGGACATTATCTCCAAAGCTAATCAGCTGCGGTTCTGTTCCATAGTTCCAAGGCTGTAGATAAACATGCTCACCGATTGATTTAAAATAGTGCTTTTTCTTTAGGTACTCAGCTCGCGAGTATCCCCCTCCCTTAAGAATCAAGCGAAGCATCGTATAGTATCTTTTTATCCTTTTAATTTTCACTTTTAGGCCTCCGGCTTCACTCAAATTTCATTTAGGGATTCTATTTTTTATTCTTATTCCACGCTTGTGCCCGCATCCGCCGTTTCAACGCTAGCAACTTCGGTATCATTGAACCAGCGGAGCGTACCACCGTAGTTCTGCCGAACATCCGTTGTCCATGTGGCATTACCGCTGGGATAATACACATCTGCCCGCACGTTCGAGAAAGCGCCCGCGCCGAGTGCCGGCGCATTACCGGTGAATACCACCGTGCTCAAATTATAGCAACGGGAGAAGGCATAACCACCAACGCTTGTTACATTGGCAGGAATTTCAATAAGGCTGATTCCATCCATACCATAGAACGCGCTATCACCGATCTTCTGCAGCGTTTCAGGAAGGGCAATATCCTGCACATTGGTGCAACTCTTGAACGCATAGCCGTCAATCACCGTCACGCCCTCCGGAATGATCAGATTCTTCAAGCCGGTATCACCGTAGAAGGAGCTTTCGCCAATCGTGCGGAGCGAGGACGGGAAGCTGACACTCTGCAATCCGGTACATTTGCGGAACGCATAGCTGCCGATTTCCGTTACCTTATCAGGAATTGTCAAGGCAGACAGTTTTGCGCAACCGTAGAAGGTGCTGTCCTGGATTTTTGTCAGGCTGGCAGGCAATTCAACAGAGGCAAGGTTTGCACAGTTTTTAAAGGCATAGCTGCCAATCGTGGAAACACCTGCAGGAATCGTCAGCTTTTGCAGCCCGGTGGCGTAGAACGCACTTTCCTCAATCGCGGTCAGTTTCTCAGACAGCGTGACGCTTGCCAGATTCGTGCAGTTCTTAAATGCGTAAGATTTAATTCGCGTTGTTTTTGCCGGGATAGTCAATTCACGGATACCTGTGCAGCCGTAGAATGCGCTTTCACCGATAGTCAGCAGGTTTTCCGGTAGCTTCACACTGGTCAGGCTGACGCAGTTCTTGAAGGTGTAGCTTCCAACAACGGTGACCTTGTCTGGAATCACAATAGAGGTCAGCTTCTTGTTTCCGTAGAAAGCGCTCTCACCCAGTTTGGTCAGCGTGCTGGGCAGGTTGACTTCGGTAATATTTTCGCAGTTCTTGAACACATAGCCATCAATCGTCTTGACGCCTTCCGGAATCGTCACGCTGGTCAGTCCAGTGCAGCCATAGAACAGGCTTTCGCTGATACGCGTCAGCTTGCCGGAGAATTTCACACTGGTCAGACCCGTGCAGCCCTTGAACACGTAGGTGCCCGTGCTGGTCAAGGAGTCCGGCATTTCAACACTGGTCAGTGCAGCGCAGCCGTAGAATGCAGCTTCACCAATGCTGGTCAAGTTGTTCGGCAGAGCAGCATCTTTCAGCTTTGTGCAGTTTTTGAAGCTATAGTCGCCAATCGTCGTGACACTGTCTGCCATTGTGATTTTTTCCAGATTCGGCAGACCATAGAAAGCAAAGCTGCCAATTCTGGTAACACCGTTGTCAACACGAATCGCCTTGATTTGGTCAGCATATTTATTCCACGGCGTCTGAGATGTCGCACCATAATTCTTCATGGCGCCCTTGCCGGAAACTATAAGCTGTCCAGAGCTTGTCAGATTCCATGTGGTATCGCCGGAGTAGCCGGTGATGCCAACTTCTTCCCAGACAGCATATAGCGTTAAAGCAGCATCTCCATTATAGGTATCGCCGGGCTGATATTCTGCCTTACCCGCGTCCGCAGAAGTCGCCCAGCCCATAAAGGTATATCCCTTACGCGTGGGCGTTGCTGTGCTGAACGTTAAATCTTTGCCATATTCCTTGGTCTGCACAGCAGGGGCGTTGCTGCCGCCGTTTGCATCATAGGTGACGTCATAGTTAAGATTGGTCTTCCTTGTGAATTTCAGTTTAACTTCGGTGTTGCCGGACACCGTACCGGTCAGAGATCCGCTGGCAACGCCATCGTAAACATAGTCATCCGAGGGTTGGATATTCTTGATTTCATAGGTGCTGCGGCCCAACACACCAGTGTTGTAGTAGTCATTGACATTGGAGCCGACTTTTTGATCGTTGACATAGACTCCATAATGCAACATTGGTTCCCGGCGCAGAGTCGTTATTTGTCATATCCATGACTTTATTTCCATTGTTGGCCATGAACATCTGGCCATTGCCATCCCACAGCATATACCAGCCGACATTGGGACTGTCCAGCGTAACAATATTATCGCTGTCCACGCCCAGTGCGCGGCCATCGTAGCAGTTATAGATGTTGTAGGAGCCGTCGCCGTTCTGGACAAAATGCCAGACCTGACGCAAACTGTTGGTATTGCCCTCAACGGCGATTTGGAAGTTGTTATTATTATTTTCCGTGTGTTTCCACGCCTTCGAGTTGATGATATTTGCATAGAAATCCGCGTCGCCCTGGTTGTAGACATAGAAATAAGCATTGTACAGTTGTTCGAAATGATGATTCTGAACATTTGTTGCTTCTATCTGATAGGTGTAACATCCCGACGAGAGTGAACCAAATGGTACAGAATTATCCAGTTCCTTCAAGTTATAGGAAGTTGTGTTAGGCGAGCTTTTTGCTGTAACAACTTCATTTCCCTGATAGTCTAAGATACAAATGCCAACATACTCAAGATTCGAACTAGATGTAATGGTGCCACCGATGCTGAATGTGTTGCCCTGTAGAACCGCATGCGGTACAGTTTCGTTCGACAGGGAAATCCATGCACCAGACGGAGTGGGATCTGGAGTAACAGAGCCACTGCCATAATACTCTGGATTGCAATATCCCCAAATTTTCGGAGAACTTGCGGAATATTCCCTGGAACTCACTGCATCCTCGCTAGTATTTCCCTCTACAGTATAAACTGTACCATTATTATACGCGACCACAATTCCTGTATGGTCCGGACCATCGCCATACCCACCTTGAGTTTCTAACAGAATTAAATCTCCGGGTTTTGGCTCATAATCGTAATCAACTGGTGAATCATCTGATTTTTGCCCGTAACTCCATTCATGTCCGTTTTTTCGATGCCACCGTCCGCGATCCCGATACCAGGTGAGAATTCCGGTTGAACTGGCAAGCACACTCTTGCTAGGGCGCCTATCTTCCGAAACTCCTGCATTTTTCATGCACCAGGATGCAAAGGTTGCGCACCATGCCAAATTATTAGTAACACCAAGATCAGCAGCATAAATTGTATAGTTATTGTTACCTTCTTCGTATCCCAACTGACTTCGCGCAATCTTTACAACATTATTTGCCTCATTTCCATCCAGGTCACTTGGCAACGGCTTTGCCGCAGGCGGCGTGTTCTCATTTTGCGCCGCTGCCAGCGCTTTTTCAAACACAGTTGTATTCTGCATCTGTGCTGTCTCCGGGGTTGCTTCTTGATATACTTCCTCTGCCTGTACAGAAAGTGCCAAGGGCAATTCCGGTACTCCAGTAATCACCATTGTTGCTGCCAAAAAAAGCGCTGTGAAACGCTTTGATATTTGCATTTTCTTTCTTCCTTTCTGATAATAGTCCTTAAAAATTACAAATGTACGACTTTCCTTACCTCACCAATCATATAATTATGTTCCCTGGGCTAACTACTGTATTATTTGTTTTGGAATACCCACCTTCTAAATTCTACAATTGGTGTTTCCATTTTTCTTATCAGTTTTAGGCGCCCTCATCGGTAAGTATATCGTTTTCTTCATTTCCGGTGTCCGGCATTGCCTTATCTGCAGTCTCAGGGGTTGCTATTTGTTCTAAATCATCAATTTCTGCTTCTTCAGCTTGGAATCCAGGTGCATTGCCGTTGTCATCCTGAACAGTTTTCGGAACGGACACCATTTCCTGCTCTGCATTTTCAGCCGTTTCCTGCTCCGGGGCAGATTCAACACTGGCAATTTCGGTGTCACTGTACCACTTGATTTGACCGCTGTAGTTCTGCATCTTGTCTGCGGTCCAGGTGGCGTTTCCGCTCGGATAGTATGCGTCTGCAGTTACCTTGCTGAAAGCATGGCCCGCAATCGTCGGCGCATTACCCGTAAACCAAATTGTGCCCAGATTGCTGCACTGAGAGAACAGGTAGTCGCCCATCATCGTAACACCTGCGGGAATTTCCACAAAGCTCAAACGTGTGCAGCCATAGAAGGCGCTATCCCCCAGGTTCTGCAGGTTCTTGGAAAGCTCAACCGTGTCCAGGGCTGTGCAGCTCTTGAATGCGTAGCCTTGAATCGTGGTGACAGCATCCGGCAGGGTGATGGCCTTCAACGCCGTGCAACCATAGAAGGAGCTTTCGCCAATCGTTTGCAGCGATGCAGGGAACGCGACACTCTGCAGCCCGGTGCACTTACGGAACGCATAGCTGCCAATCGAGGTCACTTTTTCGGGGATAGTGATATTCGTGAGCTTTGCGCAGCCGTAGAAGACGCTCTCGCCAATCTTCGTCAGGCTGGTGGGCAGGTGGATGTCTGCAAGATTCACGCAGTTTTTAAACGCGTAATCGCCAATAGCTGCAACATTATCGGGAATCGTCAAGGTTGCCAATTTGCTGGCATAGAAGGCACTTTCACCAATCTTCGTCAGGCTGGCAGGCAGTTCTACGGCAGTCAGATCGGTGCAGTTTTTGAACGCATAGTCGTTGATTGTCGTTGTCTTGCTGGGGATCGTCAGCTTCTGCAGCGCCGTGCAGCCGTAGAAGGCGCTCTCACCGATAGCCTTCAAGTTATCGGGCAAAGTTACATTGGCCAGCGCCGTGCATGCCTTAAAGGTGTAGCTTCCAATCGTGGGGACATTCTTCGGGATGACGATAGTAGTCAGTTTCTTGCAGCCGTAGAAAGCACTCTCGCCCAGTTTTGTCAGACTTTCCGGCAGGGACACATCCGCCAGATTTGCGCAGTTCTTGAACACGTAACCATCAACATATTTGACGCCTTCGGGGATAGACACACTCGTCAGGCTCGTACAGCCGTAGAACAGGCTCTCACTGATGCGGATTAGGGAGTTCGAGAGCTTCACATTGGTCAGACCCGTGCAACCCTTGAACACATACGTTCCTACCGTCGTGAGGGAATCCGGCATCGTGATGCTGCTCAGCGCGGAGCAGCCGTAAAACGCGCTTTCCCCGATAGATTTCAGACCTTCGCTCAAGTTCAGTGTGCTGAGCTTTGTGCAGTTTTTGAAAGAGTAATCGCCAATTTTCGTAACAGATGCAGGAATATTCACGACTTCCAGGTTCGGCATGCTGTTGAAAGCGAAGCTGCCAACATTCGTAAGGCCGTCTTCCAGCGTGACGGACTTGATTTTATCCGCATACTGGAACCAGGGCATCTCCTTGGAGCCGCCGTAGTTACGCATTGCGCCCTTGCCGGTAATGGTCAGCGCACCAGCAGCATCAAGATTCCACTTGATGTCTTGACCGCAGTAGCCGGAGGCAATGCTTTCTTCAGGAACCACAATGTTGCTCAACAACGTGTCCTCGCGTTCTGTTGCCGCTTTATTTCCAAAACTGTCCCATGCGACAATGCGCGTCCAATAGCGGCCATGTTCGTTATTATGGTCCGCAACCTTCACCTTAAACTCATAGTAACCGTCACCGACAGTTGTGCCTTTAGCAGCATCACTTGTCTCCCAGTCTGCCGCAAGGTCATCCTGCCCGTTGGCATCAGTCCATGTCGGGAAGCAGACCTTGGCCACGTCCTTGCCGGCATCTGTCACCTTGCAGCGGACAGTGTATCCATCCGGCGTGACATCCTTGACTTGCACATCTTCAATGACAGGCGGGGTCTTGTCTACATAAACGCGGACTTCTTTATTACAGGCATTGTTGCCCGCATCATCATAGGCATAAATATGGGTCGTATACCAATCCTCGCTATCACCGTGGTCACTGGCGTTCACGCGGTATTCCCATGTGTTTGTGCCATCAATGCGGTGGCCGCTGGCGGCCGTGTTTGTCCACCATTCGGATTGAATATCATCCTGCCCGTCTGCGTCCGTCCAAGTGGGGAACTGTACACGGTTCACACCGACATTGTCCGTAACGGTACACTGAACGGTGTAGCCATCCTTGTCGGCCTGAGTGATTTTTACATCGGATATGACCGGGGTTTCTTTTTCCTTATTGAAGGTCAGCACAACTTCGGTGTTTCCGGCAATCATACCGGAAAGAGAACCAGAGTACACGCCGTCATAGGTATAGCCATTCATAGCGCGAATGTTGCGGATTTCATAGGTAGTACCCGCTGTCACGGAATTGTTGACATAGTCATTTAATCCCTCGGAAACAAGCTGACCGTTAAGGTAGACGTCGCAGACACCAGCAACGACATTGCCTCCATCGCTTAAGTTGCCTATTTTTACACCGTCAACAAAACCGTTCAAATCAAAAGTATAGTATTGTACAGGCGCACTGGTAGGCGTCACATAGCGCATAGCTACGCAGCCATCTTTTCCATTATAGTTCGTATGACCCCAGTTGCCTCTTACGCCATACGGGCCGCTGGCCTTGGAAATATAGATGACTGTTCTGCGGGGGATTTCGTCCAAGTCTGCGGAATTGCCGCCGTGACCGGCACGCAGCATAAGAGTATCCTGATCCGTTGTCACATACCAGCCTGCGTACTGGGTGGAACAGTTGTCACCGTCCGGCGGAACCGGCGTCGGCTCAATGATTGTTCCATTATAATGCAGAACCGTTGTCTTTACAGTTCCCTTTTTCCAACAGACATTTGAATCACACGTATTGTTTTTATGCGCAGCGTCACTGCACTGTGTGTATCCTGCTGCATATTGCCCATAAGCGGTTGGGTTTCTCTGCGCAATCCAAGCAACATCACTTTTAATATCTGTTATAATTGCCGTATGTTCATAACTACCAGTATTTTTATCTTGATAAATTACGACATCTCCTACCGCAACTTTCCCCGGATTTTTACTTGCCTGAATTTTTGTTCCTGCCACAGGCTCATACTCTTCAAACATGCCTGTATCAAGAAGAGCCTGTCTCAAATTTACAACACGCGTTTGCTTTGAAATTGATAATCCTCCCTGCGATACGCAGTTCCAGACAAATTCTGCACACCGCCCATAATTCTTCGTATAATTGCTTTTAGCCCAACTGCCTGCCGCATTTCCATCATAGCCTTCCGCCAAGGCTGTCATGCCAAATGGCACACCACAACTCAATAAACATATCATTGTTACCATTGCAGCTATTTTTTTTACCCAATTTTTCACACAAAACACTCCTTTTGTTTAGCCTTGTGAATCATCGTTTTCTATTCAAAAGTTTTTTCAAACCTCCTTCTTGTTTTAACTCAAAGACCATGCTTGTACCAAAAACAATCATTACGGATGCCAGCATCCAGAGTACGGAGTCCCCTAAATGCAATCCGTAAGTTGCAGCGATCATAACGCCCGGAACTACCCACCAACTTAGGTATGTCAGCAATTTCACCGGGCTTTTCTTCATCCAGCGGCAGACATAATAAAACTTTCCGGCTGTCTCCAGCGCCGCCTGCGCGCACAGACCATACAGAACAAACAAGCTGTCACTGCGGAAAAGCCACATCACCACAAACATCAGCAGCAGGGCAATTTCCCGGAAGCGGTTATCCCAGCGCTCGTTGCCCGTCATTTGCAGCACCCCGCTGCAGGGGCCAAGCGTTGCAGTAATCAGGAAAACCACCGAACAAAGCATAAACAGATTCGTATACGCCAGCAAATCCTTTGCCAGGATGCGCAGCAGCACATGCGGGTATCCCAACAGCACTACCGCAAGCGGTCCCGCAAAAAGCATCTGGATGCGCATGATGGAAGCGAAACTATCCCGTATTTCCTCTACCTTCCCCTGTCGGTACAGCCGCGAAAATTCCGGAAGGAACACTTTGGCCGTTGGGCCGGAGATAAAGTTGATCAGTTTTTTTACCGTCAGCACAATGCTGACCACGCCCGCTTCAAACGCACCGGAGAAGATGAACTGCAGCAGTACCGGCATCTGACCAATCATGGACTGAATCAAATCTGCCCGCTGATAGCTGCCCCACTTCTTCAGGGTCACTTCATCGGAAATATCCCGGTCTGCGTGTACCTTGTTTTTCTGCCAGAAGGCAAAAATTATGATAATCACCGCATATTGCAGCACATACAGTATCAACAGGCTTTTCAAGCTCAAGCGACCCGTGGCAGACAGCGCCAGCACACCAATCACCAGCAGGAAACGCCCCAGTACATATTCTCCCGTCAAGGAAATCATCTGGTGGCTCTGCGCAATCAAAGTGCTGCTCTGATCCAGCGCCCACAGCTCCATGCCCGTGATAAGCAGGATAATACAGTACTGCACATTCCCCGTCAGCACCATTGCCGCCGCTGCAACTGCCAGGAGTGGCAGTACATATTTTATGTAGTAGCTTTTCTTGAATTTATGAATCGATGTTCCCGGCACAGACAAATAGAATGTGTTGCATTTGGTAATTGCTGAAAACAACACCCAGAAAATCAAATCTGCCGCATTGATCCATGTGGAGTAGGTGCCGTACCCATCCACTCCAATGAGGCGTGTAATCAAAACCTGGAGAATAACTTCCAATCCTGCGCCGACGCCTTTTAAAATCACACTCATCAAAAAGATAATATTCACGTTTTCTCTCCACTACCAGAAGAATCTATATGGCATCGTTCCGCCGATGTTGTTTATCATCATGCGGAGAATATATTGCACCCCACAGCCTATAACGACCAGCGCCTTTGTCTGGCGATATCGCCTCTTTCCCTCCATCTGGTGCAGCAACTGCGGGACGAATACAATCATATAGGGGCCAAACAAAGCAGCCAGTCGCGCCGCATACTTGATTTGTATGTTGATTGCAAAGGAAAAGAGGTTCAGCAGCAAAAACCACCAGCCCATCGATGCATTTTTTCGTGCGTTTTCCCTCTCTGTACCTTTTAGAGTGAGCCACACAAAAATCACCAGCAACGCATAAAAAGCGCCCACGATGACTGCTTCTGAAGATGTGCTGGCCTTTAGATACCGGGATGCCAGGCCCGGCATCAGACGCCGTACCAGTGATACCCCCTGCAAAGACAGAAGCCCAAGCAGAACGGAATACAGCATCAACCTAAGTGGGCTTCTTCGGTTGCTTATTCCTCTGCGGAGCACAAAATACAATGGGATAAATAGCAGCGTTGATTTATGAAAGGATGCCGCCAGCAGCACCACCGCAGTATAGCGCCAGAATCGCCCCTGCTTCACATAAGTAAGTGCGTTGTAGCACAGCAGAATTGCAATCGCATTTCTTGCTACGTTCATTTCCGTCTGATAGATGCCAAGCGTTATGTAGAGCCATACGCTTAACATATAGTCACTGGATTCTATTTTTATCCAACGGTACAGCAGGTAAAGAATCGCCAGACTGTTAAAGATTGTAATCGTCTGCTGTGAGGTAAAAAGCAGCCCCAACAGTTTATTACACAGGCGGTATCCGGGTTCAAAATTCAAGTCCCAGCTTGTATTTCTGCCATCCAGGTAGATACCTGTACTGAACAGGTGGGCAAAATCCACATTTTGCAAATAGATAAAGGCTTCACAGTAGAATTTTGTATCGACCCCCACCCACTTACTACGACAGGCCATGAAAAATGCCAGAATCACGCACGCAACAGCTAAGGCCGTATGCTGTACTTTCCTTGTCTGCCTCTTTCCGATAAAACGTGGTGCCAATCTTTTTGCACTTTCCGTTTCAACTGCATGAACGAACATGGGGAAAAGCATCAGCAAGCAAATTACGATATACCAAAACACCTGTATTGCTTCTCTCCCTTCTTATCAGAAAATTTTCAATCGTATTTGATATGCCATATTTTTTATTGATGCCGGCATGATGCTGGCAACGAGAAGACCCGTTTTCAGCATAACATTTCTGGGGGTACTGCTACCCTTCCAATCTTTCAGCGCCTGCCGCGCGCGTGTCTTTTCCTCTGCCATAAGGCAGGTAAAGATATACACGGTCATTTTTGCATCATATTTTTTCTGGATTGCTTTTATTTCTTCCTGTGTATGCTTTCCATTTGCCAGTTCTTCTTCCAAGTCTTGTATAAAAGCTCCGGCCCATGCGATTTTTACCCGAGTCCGTGCATTGGATTCCGCCTGGCGGTTATAGGTCACACAGACGCTTGAAGTATAAGCAACCTTTGGATTGTTACGAGCCACGCGTGCCCACATATCCAGGTCCTGCCCAATTTTCTCACCCGGCCGAAATAGCCCTGCTTGTACAAGCGCCGATTTTCGGATTGTCGTTGCCGAAGTCCACACAAAATCGTACTTGCTGCTCAATGTAGCCCAGTAGCTTGGCAAACACCCGTCTTGCGCGGACATCTGTTCAGACAAATTCTTTTTACCGTTTCCTAAATCAACTTCGTAGGCTGAAACAAAAATATCGCTCTGGGGGTATTTTTGGACGATTTTATCAATTTCCTCAAGATAGCTTGGATTCCATTTGTCATCCGCATCCAAAAAAGCGATGTACTCGCCCGCGGCATTTTCGATGCCGGTATTTCTTGCTACCGCGACACCTTGGTTTTCTTGGTGCAAAACGCGGATTTTATCACTTTGCATCTGCTCTGCTTCCTGCAGTGAAACATCCGTTGAGCCGTCATCCACCACAATAACCTCATAATCCGTGTAAGTTTGCGCAAGCACGCTTTGCAGAGTCGATTTTATGTATCTATGTTTGTTATATAAAGGAATTACGACGCTGTATTTCATCACATATCATCCGTTCTTATACTTTTTCCAGCTCATTTTTTTCTGCGGTTACCTGGCCTTCCGCCACCCCTTCTGTACTTTCCGGGATAAAGATTACTTTTACCGTGGCAAGCATGATTTTAAGATCCTGTATAATGCTTGGATGTGCAATATACATCAAATCCATCTGCAGCTTATCATAAGGGGTTGTGTTGTACTTTCCGTAAACCTGTGCGTATCCTGTAAGTCCAGCTTTTGCCTGCAGGCGCAATGCAAATTCCGGCATTGTTTCACAGTATTGCGCAGCGATTTCGGGCCTTTCCGGGCGCGGTCCACAAATCGATAAATCTCCTCGCAATATGTTAAAAATCTGCGGGAGTTCGTCTATACGGAACTTCCGAATGATCTTTCCGATGGGAGTAACCCGCGAGTCATTGGCTCCGGTGGAAAGCCGTGCTATGCCATCTTGCTCTGCATTGACATACATGCTTCTGAATTTCAAAATTTCAAACGGACGTCCATTCTGCGTGAGCCGGGTCTGGCGGTAGAGCACCGGCCCACCGTCAGTCTCTTTAATCAAAATTGCTGAAATCAGCATCAAGGGACTCAGCAAAATAATTGCAGCTAAAGAGAGAAGAATGTCCAACACTCGTTTTATAAAAAGGTATTCCGGCGAAGCTGAATATCCTTCCGCTTTCAGCATCGGGAGATGGAACATGTGCATTGGAACAGCCCCACTCATCAGCACATCACCAATGCGGGGAATAACAAAGACCTCCTTGTTTTCTCTTATGCAGTGCTTCAAAATCACGTTTCTGTCATGACTGTGGACTCCACTTAGGAAGACTACTTGCACATCACCTAGAAGTTCCATATTGTCCAGACAGTCTTCCACCTTGCCTGTAAGCACAACAGAAAATTGCTTTTGAAGCTTATACTCGGCAATAAGTTGTTCCATTCCTGCACGTTCATCGTATATAATGGCCGTCGGCTGCGGCGGGCAGGTTCTTTCGCACCACTTTTTTCCAAGTATGGTCCACATGCACAACAGTCCAAGCTGTATGATAAGCATCAGAGTCAGTCGCCCTGCCGTAGGCAATGTATGCCATGTGAGCCAACCGACGATTGCCATGATGATATCGGAAACAACAATCGTCAGACCTTGTGCATATACGATTTCTGCAATCTTATGGAGTGACACATCGAAAGCCTCATAAATTCGAGCGAATTCTATGTATAAAAGTATAAAAAAGGCAGTCGCCAAGATGAGTGCCCTCTGGCCATAGCCGTTTTCTGCCAGCGATACAACACCTTTCCATATCGCCCATACCGGATAGGCGGCAAGTACAATGTCTATCAATGTAATGACTTTATGGCAATTTCTTTTTTGCTTACCATAATTCATTTGTGCACCCCTCACTGCGGTTTTGCGTATCCTTAAATAGGAAAATTGAGGGCAATACTTCAAAATCAAACTCACCTGTGTATTTTATCCTTGACTTGTCCCTTTATATGACCACTAATTTCAATTAAATATTCTGTTGATTTCACTTTCTTTCCACTCCCAACAGGTGTGAACATACTGTCTCATGGTTATATCCGATGTGGCATGACCAAGCAGTTCGCTTAAAGTTTTTATGTTACACCCTGCCTGGAGACATGTTGTCGCAAAAGTATGCCGCAGTGCATGCGGATTGACAGTTTCTACCCCAGCCTTTTTTAGGTAGCACTGCAAGCTCTTTCTATAACAACGTGGTTCAACCGGTTTCTTACCACTAGACAATATCCATATATCATCCGATTTTTTCAATTCGCTTAAAACCTGAAACAGCCTATTGGGAATTGGAATTTCCCGATTTGAACTGCTTGTCTTAGGACTTTGAACAACCACTGCAGTCTTCCCTGGCGCGACATATATGCGCTCCACAGTTTTATTCACTTTTAACGCTTTGTGCGCAAAATCAATATCCTTCCATTGCAATCCACACACCTCGCCAATTCGCAATCCCATTTCCATCATGAGGAGCAGGCCCAATTTCCGTGGGCTGGGTTCTGCATACACATGTTCGCGAACAGCATTTTGGCTGCTATCTGACAGAACGCGAATATGTGTGCCTTTTGCATCCAGAACCTTAAAGTTCAACTCAAGTGAGCGCATTAGCCGAAGGTGTGCTGCGTATTTACAGATTCGTCGAACAAGTGCAAAACATTCTTTTGCGACGGAAACGCCGAGCTGTTTGTGACTTCCATTTGTTGGCGCAACAATTCGACAAAGTGATTGCTCCAAAATAAATTCATCCAGTTGTTTTATTCGCTTGTTTCCAATTTCTGGGAGTATATAGTGATTCAGCGTATAATGGTAGTGCGCAGCAGTTGATACCTTGACCCTTATAGATATGGAGCGCTCCCATTCACTTGCCACCTCTTGAAAAGTAGGGCTTTCTTTTGCCAACGCATACTGTTGCATTTCTGCCTTGCATTGCAGCACGCGCTTTTTCACTTCGGGGTAAGTGTGCCCGTAAATATATCCCCAAATAGCGTTTCCGTCGGACTTTCTTCCCTTTATATAGCGACCCTCCCAACGACCATCTTTACGCTTTCGTATGTTTTCTCCACGTCTTGCCACTAAGATTTCTCCCTTTCTGTTCGACACTATCAGCCCAGATGTTCAAAAGGGCAGATACCATAAATACACTTTTCCCAGCTATCCACAAATCATATTGCTCTCTAACGAGTAAATGTGATATGAATATTCGCGACACCTGCAATCATGAGTCACAATTTGTTGAAAATAGCAATGTTTTATGCTATTATTAAATAAAATTATATGTGTCTTATAAAAATGATAGGTATCCTCAATTTTCCTAATGGAAGTATCTTTTCTGTAAAGTCACAGGTTTTTTACGCATCTAAAATAGGCCAGTATATCAGCGACAATATTGTTTTTTTCTCACTTCCAGATGCAGATGGTTACCCGTAACCCGCCCGGTGTGTCCGACATAACCAATGACCTCACCCGCCTGCACCTGCTGGCCGGTGGTGACGCAGATGGACGAACAGTGGGCGTGCAGCGTTTCCAGCCCGCCCCCGTGGTCGATTTGAATGTAGTAACCGTAGCTGCCGCCCCAACTGTCAAGACCGTTGGCAACGGTAACTGTTCCGTCCGCGACGGCGAGAATCGGCGTACCCTCGGCACAGGCAATGTAGGTGCCGGTGTGGGAGCTGACCTCACCGGTGATGGGGTCCACGCGGTGGCCGAACTGTGTGGTAATCGTACCCGCAACGGGGAGCAGCCATTGCAATGTATCAGTCGGGGTGTGGGTGCTGTCAGTGTTCATAAGTTCTCCCCTCCCTGTGCAAAACCACCGAGCAATTCTGCCTACAGTTCCTCACGCTGTGGGTCTTGCAGTAGTTGTAGGTAGGTGTTCTGACGAGTGGTGAAATGGTAGTCTGCCGCCATTTCGTCCGGTGTTTTGTGGGTCAGTTCAATCACAAGGACGTTTTCGGTTATTTCTGTGGTGGTCAAGTTGTCATCTTCGTCAGTGGTTTCTATGATTGTCGTTTTCGGGTGGGTGGAATAGTCTACCGCGTTCATCGCCCACATATTTTTCCGCAGTTTATCCACCTTATCTTCCGTCAGAACCGCAACAGGGGTGCCCTGTTCGCTGCCCGCCACATACGACGAAAAGACCGTCAAGGCATCCTACCAGCGGATGTAGTATACATCATCGTTGGTTGTAATGTCTTGGCGGTCATGTTGTACCGTATCGGAGATTCCTTCCAGCCTGTCGCGGTATTCTACCGCCTGCTGTACGGTAATAGTATCTGCGCTTGGCGCAGTTGCTGAAAAAAAGATGCCGTAGGCCGAGCCGGAAACAAACGCCACAAGGCTGATGATAATGATAATGCTGAGTGCCATGTTGATCCCTGTTGCAATGGCCAGGACAAGGATGTGCAGGCTTGCAAGAAAGTATCGTATAGCCGAGCGCGCCGCCGCAACAGTCTTGTGGGTGTTGCTGGCAACTTTCCGGATGGCAAGCTGTGCTTGGCGGGTGTGAGTCTGCATCTGCGCTTGGTTTGTTACGCTGCGCCCGGTTTCATTTACAGTGGTGCGCATTGGCGTTGACTTCGGGTCGCGCCGCGAATGTCGCGTGGTGCGGTCTTCGCGGTGGCAACTTTTTTCTTCGCCCTCTTGCGGGGCAAATCTGCCCTACTGCGCGGACGTTGCTCCGCATCGGACAGTCGCCAAAAGTGATATAATAGCAATATGAATAAGCAATTGAGTCTGTCCGCTCTGAGCGACGAATTATCGCAGGTGCGGACAAAGAAACGAGAATTTTTAGGCGAGATTGCGCGCATCGTACGTAGGAGAAATGGATAAGCGTTATCAAGCCGTACTACTACAAAATCAATCGCCGTCCCAACCAAAATAAGAATAACTCCGTACGCTCCCAAGCACAAATCAAACGCCGTGAGCATGAGAAATCCTCTGTACGCGCTAAAGTTGAATATATTTTTGCTGTGGTTAAGCTGCAGCTTCGTTTCCGAAAGACGCGATACCGAGGGTTGCAAAAGCAAATCGCAAAAATGAATATTATGTTTGCTTTGCAAACTTGATTTTAGCTGACAGACCCTGTCTGGCAGCTAAAATCAAGTTTGCCTCTCAAGCAGATTTTTGAATGCGTCTGACCTTTTGTGGTTGGACGTTTTCTGTTTTGGGAAAAGCTCAATTGTGCGGTGTTGCTTTAAAACAAAATCACCCACTCTGTTCAATAATAAACATTTTATGGAACCACTGCCCCATTTGCTCACCACAATTTTTTTATTTTCCCCGTCCCATTCCCACACTCCGACGCTATCCATTGTAATTGAGAGGAGATATACTTCCTCTCGTGACAACTGAATAGCGTCCTCTGCCGTACCGCTTTTGGGGAAGCAGCGCGATAATCCGAATTTGTCCGGGGAGCGTGCCAAGAAGGCGTGACAACATGCTGCAAGGCCGGCCCAAGGGCTGCCTTGCAGGGCACAGCGCCGGGAAGGGTTGCCTGTCTGGAATTTGCAGGGGGAGAAAAACGCAAACCCAATATAGCAGCAGATTATGCCGTGAAAGTACCTGCTTTCACGGCATTGCTGTGCCGCCATATTGGTTCCATTCGTACATTTTTGAAATCGTAACGATTGTAGTATACTGGTTTTGCGGACGAGGGAAACGCCCCGTCCCTACAGTCGAACCTTGGAGGTGCAGTCTTATGCCACAATGCTTTGGGAGGCCCTTCTCATGACAGCCAGCTTGCGCGTAAAAAACGACAAATATTATGTTGTGCTCACGCATACGACAGATGGCAAAAAAAATCAGACCTGGGTTTCCACAGGTCTGTCAGTAACAGGAAACGAGGGCAAAGCCAGGCAGATCATGCTTGACATGCTCTGCGAAAAGCCTGAGCAGGCTGCCCCTCACGATATTCTATTCAGTGACGCCGTGCGCCGCTGGCTGGAGGATGTCCGGCATCGTGTGGACGAGGTCACTTATCAGGGCTACGAGGTACAGGCCCGAGCGCACATCCTCCCCTACTTCGATGACCTGCAGATCCGGCTGTGCGATATTGACGGCGAGACGCTGCAGACGTACATCAACGTAAAGGCTAAATTCGGGCGCTCTGACGGCCACGGCGGCCTATCCGCGGTTAGCTTACGTCAGCATAAGAATGTGCTCAATCAGACGCTCAAATTGGCGCAGAGGGACGGTCTGATTCAGACAAACCCAGCTGATTTGGTCGTCATGCCGCACGCGGCGCAATTTACCGGCACGTTCTACACGGAAGCGCAGATGCGAGACCTGCTGACCGCCGTCAAGAACGAGCGGCTCTACCCTATTGTCTACGTCACCGCGCTGTACGGTCTGCGCCGCAGCGAGGTACTGGGGCTGAAATGGGACAGCATCAACTTTGCGATGCAAACGCTGACCATACGGCACACTGTCGCGCGGGTCACGAAGGTCGTGGAGAAGAACAAGACCAAAAACGCATCCAGCTTCCGCAGCTTTCCCCTGACCGACGATGCGGTGCGGCTGTTCAAGATCCTGTTACAGCAGGAGCAAATCTACCGCAACCACTTCGGCAAGGATTACATGGACAACGACTATGTGTTCACCTGGGAGGACGGGCACCCCTACTCCCCCGACTATGTGAGTCACACCTTCCACAAACTGCTGAAGAAGTACGACCTGCCCCATATCCGGTTCCACGACCTGCGCCACACCTGCGCCAGCATGCTGCTGTCGGAGGGCTACGGCCTGAAAGACGTGCAGGAGTGGCTCGGCCTCTCGGACATCAAGATGACCGCAAACATCTACGGCCATCTGGACATACGCCGCAAGCGTTCCATTGCCAACGGCTTGGAACAAGCGCTGCCGCGTTTGAAGCCATAAAAACAAAAAAGCGCCAAATCCTTTCGGATTTGACGCTCCTGCTGACCTTGACAGCCATCTTTGGTCCGAGTGGCGAGAGTCGAACTCACGGCCTCTTGAACCCCATTCAAGCGCGCTACCAAACTGCGCTACACCCGGTCAACCGGGCTGTCTCGAATCAGCTTGATTATTATAACTGACTGCACCGAGAATGTCAATAGAAATGTACGAATTTTATAAATATATTTTGCTTTATGACTGATAAAGGAAGGAAAGAAGGGATAAATCATGCCGAATAGCCTGGAATTGAACGTTTCCCCTGCGCTGCTGCACACCTTCGCCAAGCATCATTTGGCGAACGACATCCTCCGTTCCATCAGAAACCCCCTCGGTGCTTTCAGGCATAAACAGGATTCAACGCTGGTCGCAGAGCAAGCCACCATATTTAGCACACATCTATTTCTTCGTGTCAATATGTAGTATTTTGCCGTGGGGACAGGGGTGCCATCAGGAATAAACATCCGTTTAGACACGAGGCAGACTTCTGCCCCTCTCCCCGGCTCCGTCAATTCAGGCACGAGGAAATAGGTGCAGTCAGGCATAAACACCCTTTCAGACACGAGGCAATCTTCCCAGAAAACACAAAAAGCAGCCCACCGGGTCACCTTTCCTTCCGGCTGATCTCTCAGCTCGTTGGAAAGCAACCTGGTGGGCTGCTGCTTTTTTTCAGTTTTCTCTGCGATTGCGGAGCCTAACTTTTTCTTCTCTGCGCCATTACGCTTTGAGAGCTTTCTCTCCTCTCTGCGCCTCCTGCGTTTTCTTGTCGATTCTTCCTTCAAAGATTGGAATGGCCCGGCTCAAATCATAATTCACCAGCCGGTGCTGTGGATATTCGACTCCCGGCAGCCTGTATGACCTTGTCCTGTCCCAGCCACAGCTTTGATAGATCAGGCGCACAAGCCCCTTACTTTTGATTTCATACCGGTCATCCGTGCTATGCTTTGGAAGGCGATTTGCTCCCTCCTCGTCTATCCCACAGGCTTGGATCGCAAACATCTGCTTGGCCGGGTTGTAGAGGAAATGATAAAATTCCGGCCGTCCAATCGCTTCAAGGGCGCTCTTGAAAATTGATATGCGACCGTCCGCATACCGAAATGTAAGTCCCATCATATTCTGCTGCCATGTATTTGTCTGCTTCTCAGACATTGATGCTCCTCCTCTCTAAAAAAGGGTAGACTACCCCCTTGGTGCAAAAACGGGATTTTTAAGTATTTTGTTGCTGACCGGGAAGCCCTGTGAGCATTCCAACTGAAACATAGCCGTCCATCTGCCGAACCTCCGACTCCTGTCGGTGCTGCTCAACAGGCACACCAAAAGAGCCCGCAATATCATCCGGGTAGTATCCCTTCCGGGTGTTCACAGGTTGCGCCTCTTCCTTATTCTCAGCAGATGTCTCCGTTGGCATCACTTCATCAGACTGCTTCTTCTTACGCTCATGGAACACCTCGGCGGCAACGAGGTCAAACACATAAAGTGACTCACCTTCAAACTCAATGCGATAGCCGAGGATCTTGTACCGGCAGGTGCTTGCCCAGCCCATCTCTTTATAGAGCAGTTCCGAGAAAAGACGGCATGACATTTTCCTGCTCTTGCGCTTATCCGGCTTTGCAACGCACCAGCGCAGAGCATCCTTGTCATTCTCATTGCAGCCCTTGACCACAAGCCGCTTCAATGTGCTGTTGAACATGATGTTGACGTAGACCACATCTTCCAAACCGGCTATGCAGGCAGTATTAAATGTAACGCTGTCCTTCCTGATTACGATTGCCGGATCCCGGAGATGGGCAAAAAGCTCCCGCCGTGCGACCTGATAGCCGTCATAATCAAAAGTCTGCTCGATTTCAGTCCTCCTCTGCTCCCGTTCCGACATCTGCTCCGGACTCAGTTCCATCCCTTGTTCCATGCTCATCTCCAATAGGCCACCTTTCAATTATTTTTTCTGCTTCATTTAATAAGTCCTCAAGATCGTCCGAGGTCAATGTGCTATATTCAACCAGCTCCTTAGCCGGTCGAAGAATATCCCAGTCTCCTGCATAGTGTTCTTGCTCAAGCAGATGCACTTCTGCAATACTATCAATCGGTCTACCGAATGTATTTTCCCATTCTGGCGGTAAGATGTAAATTGTCTGCTTTACGGTTTTTTCTTCGGTTTCCTCTTGGTCATCGGCTTCTGCTTCTGAAGGCGGAAGGACACTTATGCGGGACGACATGGAGGAACTCCTTATGGCCCTAGACTATACTGCGTTGGGACAACGCATTTCATTTTTTCGAACCAGAAAACACATCACCCAGGAAGAGCTTGCAGACAATCTCAATTTGAACAGAGCTTACTTAGCCCAAATTGAGACTGCTGTACGTCATCCGAGCATCGAAACCGTTGTCAACATCGCAAATACACTCGGTGTCTCTGTGGACGACCTGCTTGTTGACAGCCTTACCCATTCGGTTTCCACCGCAGATACCGAAGTCCACCGACTTCTAATCGACTGCAACGAAAACGAAGCCGAAATTCTCACCCGAAACATGAAAGGACTGAAAGCTATTCTCTATAGCCTCGGCATCTAAGCAAAAAAACGCCCGCATAAGCCACGCTGCACCTTCTCGTCTAACAGAGGGTGCTTCTGTGGTGTATACGGGTGTTTATATTATATAATGTATAAAGCTCTTATTCCTCACAAAGTCTCATCAGAAATTCCAACATTTCCACACTGACGTTCTGCACGATTCCCTTGCCGTTGACCTTCTGCATCAGCACCGCCGCATTGCTTCCTTTGGTTCGCTCCACGCAGTAGGCCGCTGCCCTGTCGAACAGGTCAGCTAATGCCTGCGATTCTGGATGCCATGCGGATAACCACCTCCTTCGGGGCATAAGTAAAGGCCCATCCGCACAAGGCGAATAGGCCAAAGAAATATTATAGTCAGTATCAAATCCGACCGACTTGCATACAATATATTTGTAAACAAATAAGTCGATGTTCTTGTTGACGTTTTCGCAAACCCATGCTATAATGCAAGTGAAGAAAGGAGTTGACAATTATGGCATCTGTTATGAGTGCAATCACCAATACCGTTCCTATCACCCAGTTTAATCGAGGGCTTGCCGGCAAGATTTTTGATGAGGTTAAGCAGTGTGGTGCAAAGGTTGTCATGAAGAACAACACTGCGGAGTGTGTCCTTATCTCTCCTGACGAGTATGTCCGCCTGATGGACGAACTGAATGACGCTCGCCTTTTGGCGGTCGCCTCTGAACGTATGGCGCACTTTGACCCTTCTACCTTGATTTCCGAAGAGGAAATGAACCGTCGGCTCGGTGTCACTGAAGACGACCTCTCCGGTTTTGACGAGGTAGAAATCGAATGAGTTGGAAAGTCGAATACCTCCCAGAAGCGGAAAAAGACCTCAAAGGTTTAGATGGAAGTCAGCGCAATCTTGTTCTAAAAGCAATCAAGAAAGTTCAGCAGAATCCTCTTCCTGTCGATGAGAATGGCTACGGAAAACCTCTCGGCAATCATAGCAGCACCAGTCTTGCAGGTTTAATGAAAATCAAACTTCGCTCCGCTGGTCTGCGCATTGTTTACCAACTTCGTCGTACTGAAACATCCATGATGATAATTGTCATCGGAGTTCGTGCAGATGAAGAAGTTTATGAACTTGCCCAGAAGAGGGTTCGTAAACACGATATACTCGGTTGACTATCTTCACCCAATCAGCTATAATTCAATAGTGATCAGGTTTCGGTAACCTTGCGAGGTCTGAGACCGGGAAGATGACCTCCGGGCCACCTTCTTTCTCCCCCAGTTGTGCACGGCTGGGGGATTTTTCTTTATCCTCGCAGACTTTCGTGCTTATTTTGCAATCAATATAAGTACGAAAGTTTGGTCAGAACCGGTCAAAGTCTGCCTGCGATGCCAGCTCCTGATACGGATACTCATCGTTCTGCCGCTCTGTGAACATGTCATTGACCAACCCGATGGTCAGCAAGTCGAGGTCGGCGATGCTGATACCGAGCTGCACACAGCGCAGCATGAAGAGTGGGGTGGTCATTACCCGCTCACTTTTGCGAGGTTTTTTCTTGCTTCCACCTCCGTCTGGACGTTCAGACCCCACAGTTCGATGAGCTGGGGCAGAATCTGGTATATGGAGAAGGTGTTGAAGTTCTCCAGCCACTCATCCGGGGTGTCCGGCACCTGATCAGGATGGGCGTGCTTTGCCATAATATAGGCGATATTCTCGAACATCTCCAGACTAAACAGGTCAAGGCTGGAGCTTTCCTCATCGTTATCCCCCACGCTCTTTTCCAGAGAACGCAGGTCTTTGTAGATATCCCGGCCGAACTTAATGCGATACAGCCTCGGCACGGCTGCGCTGGCACGGAACTCCACCATCTGACCATCGATCTCGATTTTCTTTGTAACTGCCATAGTCTTTATCCTCCATTTCATGTAGAAAGGGCAGAGCCTCCGCCCCGCCCTCGGTTTGTGTACTTGCTTACTCTGCCGGGTCGATGCTGACCAGTGCATTGCTGCCGCTGACGGTGGGCAGCTTGCCATCCCACTTCTGAATCTTCTGGTACTCGATCAGGGTATCAGACAGGCTTTCTGCAATCTTGCGGTTGGCTTCAGCCTGAGCATCTGCGGCAATGGAGGTCTTCTGTGCCTCCGCCTCGGCATTGGTGATCGCCACTTGCTTGTCGGCCTCAGCCTTGGCAATGGCGGCTTCGTTCTCGATCTTCTGCTTGTCGGCGTTTTGCTGGGCAATGGACTTCTGCTGGATGGCAGTGTTATACGCCTCTTCAAAATCCATGTTGTTGATGACCACCTTATTGATGAACACAGCACCCTCGCCATACTTCTGGTTCAGGGACTCTGCCAGCTTCTGCTGTGCCAGCGGCTCGATCTTGGTGCGGTTGGTGACCTCATTGGGGCCAAGCTCGGCCATGGCGGACTTGATGGCAAAAGCCGTGGGAATTGAGAAGGAGCTGCCGACTGTCATCCCTTTCGATGACATCAGTGATTTGGCTGGTGAGGGCATCACCAACATTGAGGATTACCTTGGGATAGAAAAATATCCCGATGAAATATAAACTACTACACAGATTGGAAGTGCAAACGCTGTGAACTACTATTTCTGCGATGTCTGCCATTATTGCTTTGAAGCAGAGTCGCTGCCTGACCGCTGCCCGGACTGCGGCAAGGTCAAATTTCAAGAGAGCGCCGCTGTCCGGCCGGCCACTGAGAAAGAGATTCAAGACTTGCTCCGGGCAAAGGCTGAAGATGAAGAATGATACCTTGACTGCCTTCTGTGGTTCACAGAGGGCAGTTTTATTTTTGTCACAAACTATAACCCGTCATCTTATCTCTTCCGCTTCATCTTCTCCTTGACCTTGTCCGGCACATCAATCAGGCCAAAGCGGTAAAACATCCCATAGATGTAGGACACTCCCCGGATATCCCCCAGAGCCTTGGGTCTGTCCACGACCTCCCCGATTTCTCCAATATTCTGATACGCCAGCATAATCGAACTCCATGCAAGGCTTTTGCCACCGCTTCTTCTCTTCGCTCTTTTTTTCCTCGGTCTTCTGTTCATCCATACTAGATTTCCTCCAGCTTAACCACACCCATGCTGTCAACACACCGATCCATCCACCCAGCGTATTCCCAAACACATCATCGAACTCTGCGATGCCAAGTCCCGTAATATACTGGGTCGCTTCGATCACCACCGACATTAAAAATGGAACAAGTAGCACCCACTTTTTCTGGATTATCCTGTACCAACCTGCTCCCAAAGGCACGAAGAGCCAGATATTGTTGATGACCCCCACTCTTACAGATTGCTCAGTCAGAAAACGATCTGCATAGGAGAACAAAACAAAGTTTGTCCTTGCATCCCCGGCCTCACGGAACATCAGGGTTTCATATAGAATGAACGCAATATACGCTGCCGTCAAGAGAACACTCATTTTTTTCGGCAACACCAGTATCAGCAAGCAGATAACGCATCCGAAAATAACAACCATAAATGGGAGTCCATTCAGAACATTGTCTACGCACAGCATGACATAACCGTTTTTGTCAAGCAGCAGATTCACCTTTCCGCTTCGCTTGATGCCATGCTGCCCTTTGGACAGGACCATTGGATTGCCATCTGCATCGAAATACATATCAGTGTCCGCTGTACCATCCCGGTGGTAAGTACGCTTCATAACCGTATAACCAGCATTCGTTGGTGTTGGATTACCGTCTGCGCCGAGATAGGTTATCTGGCTGATACGACCTTGCTCATCTCGCTGATATAGCTCGCCATACTGGCCAAGAGAAGATTTTACAGGTTTTCCTTCTGTGTCAAAGTATCGTTCGCCAATAACGGTTCCTTCCGAATCACGCAGATATGTCTTGACAGCATAACCAGATGTGCAGATGACGGGCTGTCTATTTTCATCGAGATAAGTAATAGCGCAATTTAGTCCTTGTTCATCATACTCCCGGTGCAAACCGTAATAGCCGCCTGTGCATTGGACCGGCTGCATATTAAGGTCGTAGTAGAAATCGTCCGTTGCTTTTCCTTCCACCAGTGTTCTCACAATGGCGGAATAACCGGAACTAAGCATCATTGGTTTCTTATCTGCACCAAGATACCTGATTACAGTATCACCATCGTTATACTCATACGCGATGCCACAGTAATCGCCATACCGTTCCACTGGGTTTCCAGCAGCATCGAGGTAAAACTCTTCTATGACTTGTCCTGCCGAATCCCGTGTTCTCTGTACAGTTGCATAGCCCATGTCAATAGCATCTGTAACAGTGCCCTCAGAGTTCACATAACTCGTGGTAGTCTCATTTTTCTCTACGGTCTCCTTCACTTCAAGTTCCGAAGACGTGAAACCGAATTCATGATCAACGGCAGCATCTGGCAGTAAAAACAGGATTGAAGCCAGAATGAAGGCAAGTAATAGCGCGTGAACGCTTTTTTGTTTCAGGTTTGCACTCAAACTCCGTAGCCTCTGCTCTTAATGGTCTCCACAACCTGAGTCACATATTTCTGGCAGGTGTCGTGGTCAGGAGCTTCCACCATCACACGCACAACAGGCTCCGTACCAGATTCACGGACAAGGATACGGCCAGTGTCACCCAGTGCCTCGGCCACAGCCTTGACTGCTGCCTGCACTGCTTCATCATCCTGTGCAGCTTTCTTGTCGGTCACACGGACATTCTCCAGAACCTGCGGGTAGATCTTCAGGGGCTCAGCCAGCTTGCTCATGGGCAGTTTCTTCGCCAGCATGACTTCCATCATCTTCAGGCTGGTCAGGATACCATCACCGGTGCTTGCGTACTTAGAGAAGATAATATGACCACTCTGCTCACCACCAATACGACAGCCGTTTTTCGCCATGTACTCGTAGACGTACTTGTCGCCCACAGCGGTCTTGGCGTAGCCGATGCCCTTCTCATCAAAAGCCTTATACAGACCAAAGTTGGACATAACCGTGGTAACGACGGTATTGGTCAGCAGCTTGCCACGCTCCTTCATGTAGCAGCCGTAGATGTACAGAATATGGTCGCCAGTGATGACATTGCCCTTTTCATCCACACACAGGCAACGGTCAGCATCGCCGTCATAGGCAAAACCGATGTCCAGCCCCTTCTCTACCACGAACTTCTGCAAGCCCTCGATGTGGGTGGAGCCCGCATTGTTGTTGATGTTGGTGCCGTTGGGCTGTGCATTGATGACGTAGGTATCTGCTCCCAGAGCATCAAACACAGACTTGGCAATGTTCCAGCTGGAGCCGTTGGCACAGTCCAGACCGACCTTGACACCCTTGAAGGAGTAGATGCCCAAGGAGATCAGGTAACCCATGTAGCGGTTACGGCCGGACACATAGTCTACAGTGCATCCGATATGTTCCCGGTGAGCGAAAGGCAGCTCCGGCCAGTCCTTATCGAATACATGGAGCTTTCCGTCAATATAATCCTCCACCAGCAGCAAGGTTTCTTCCGGCATCTTTTCGCCGTAGCAGTCGATCAGTTTAATGCCATTGTCGTAGTACGGATTATGGCTGGCAGAGATCATGATGCCGCAGTCGAAGTCATCCACGCGGGCGATGTAAGCCACAGACGGCGTAGTGGTGACGTGGAGCAGATAAGCGTCCGCGCCGGAGGCGGTCAGACCAGCCACCAGGCTGTACTCGAACATATAAGAACTGCGGCGGGTATCCTTGCCGATGACAATACGGGCAGGGTTCGTATCGCCGTTGCGTTCCCGCAGCATATTGTAGTACCAGCCCAGGAAACGACCTACTTTGTAAGCGTGGTCAGCAGTCAGAGTGATTCCAGCTTCCCCGCGGAAGCCGTCAGTACCAAAGTATTTTCCCATTATGTAATTGTATCCTCATCCAAAGAGTGAATATGCGAATATGTATATGCTTTAGCCGAGGGTATCCCTCGTTGTCTGCTGCTCACCACGAAGAGGTAGCATACTTGAGCAGCACAGCCATGTGGATTAACACATGGCCGATAAATCCTCGAAAACGCAGAGTTGTTTATCACGGAAGATTTTTTTCTATGAACTCAGAAACTATCTTTTCGTATTTCTCTGGATTTGTTCTATAGCATTCCTTATGTGTTGCACCAGAAACTATATATAAGTCTTTTTCGCCTTGACAACTGTCATAAATCTTATATGCCATCGACAGAGGTGCTCGATTATCTTTATCACCATGAATAATTAGAATTGGCACATTTGTCTTTGATACCGCTACGCTTGCATCTGCGTCTTTCAAGTCAAAATGGCCCCAGATTTTTGTTCCCACATTTACCATCTGAGTAAATATATCACTTAACAATTCATAACGCAGTTTATTCTTGCTCCCTACCTTTATCATTTCTAAAGGCGTTGTAAAGCCCGCATCATCAATGATTCCACAAACAGACTTTGGTAAATTCAAGTCACTACTCATCAATACGTCAGCCCCGCCCATAGAAAATCCCATAAGATATATAGGCACCTGTTCTCCAAATTCAGAAGCCACCCAATTTGCCCAGTCACAACAGTCATATCTTTCCAACACACCAAGTGTCGAAATATTTCCTCCGCTCTCACCATGTGCTCGCAAGCTTACTAGTAGGAGGTTCCATTTATGCTCTTCTGTAATTCTGTAAATTGGCACTCCACATACATAGCTATCAGACCAAAGTCCATGAAAAAAGATGATAATTGGTGCATTTTTCTTTCTTTCAAAATAATGGCCGACTAATTTCACTCCATCAGATGCCGTGATCGTAATCTCCCTATTTGGCTCATTCTTTATCTTGTACGCTTCTGTTATTATTTTATACTGCCATTCATCAGCGATTTCTAAATCCGGCCAGTGTATTTTTCTTCTTGAGCAAGCCCTCTGAAAAGCATATTTACTTGCCACTATCAGCACCATTATTCCGATGACTAAAGTCAGCAGAAATATTAATCTATTTTTCCCATTTATATGTTCTTTCGTCATAAAAAACACTTCCATATAGCTTATACAGAGTTACATATACTAGCCTGATTATGCATTTAGCCGGATAATTATCCGTTGCCTGCTGCTCACCACGGAGAGGTAGCACACTTGAGCAGCACAGCCATGTGGCTGAACACATGGCTGCGATAAGTATTAGTCTCTGCGGAACAGGTCACGGGTATAGACCTTGTCCTGCACATCATCCAAGCAGCTATCATAGCGGTTAGCAATGATAGCCTGACTACGTTTCTTAAACTCCTCAAGGTCATTCACAACTTCGCTGCCGAAGAAGGTGCTGCCATTCTCCAGTGTCGGCTCATAGATGATGACCGTTGCACCTTTCGCCTTGATACGCTTCATGACGCCCTGAATAGAGCTCTGACGGAAATTGTCTGAATTGGATTTCATGGTCAGGCGGAAGACACCGACGACAACATTGTGTTCCTTGCTCGGATCGTAGTCCTCATTTGCCTCGTATGCACCGGCGATTTCCAGGACACGGTCTGCGATGTAATCCTTACGAGTACGGTTGGATTCCACAATTGCTTCGATGAGGTTCTCCGGGACATCAGCATAGTTGGCAAGGAGCTGCTTGGTATCTTTGGGCAGGCAATAACCACCATAGCCGAAGCTGGGATTGTTGTACTGGTCGCCAATACGAGGGTCCAGGCAAACTCCCTTAATGATCTGCTGGGTGTTCAGGCCCTTCATCTCTGCATAGGTATCCAGTTCATTGAAATAACTGACACGCAGAGCCAAGTAGGTATTGGCAAACAACTTAACAGCCTCTGCCTCAGTAAAGCCCATAATCAGAGTGTCAATGTTCTCTTTAATAGCGCCTTCCTGCAGCAAACCGGCAAAGGTATTAGCAGCCTTCACCAGACGTGCATTGTCCACATCCGTACCCACAATGATACGGCTCGGATACAAATTGTCGTACAAAGCTTTGCTCTCACGCAGGAACTCCGGGCTGAAGATGATGTTATCACAGTGGTACTTCTCGCGCACAGAAGCCGTAAAGCCAACGGGGATCGTAGACTTGATGACCATGATAGCATCTGGGTTGTACTGGATGACCAGCTTGATTACTGCTTCAACTGCCGAAGTATCGAAGAAATTCTTCTTACTGTCATAGTTGGTCGGAGCAGCGATGACTACAAAGTCGGCATCCTTGTAGGCAGCTTCCGCGTCCAGCGTAGCCTTCAGATTCAGATTCTTTTCGGCAAGATACTTTTCGATGTACTCGTCCTGAATTGGGGACTTCTTGTGGTTGATTAGATCAACCTTCTCCGGGATAATATCCACTGCCATGACCTCGTGGTGCTGCGACAGCAGCGTGGCAATGGACAGACCAACATAACCGGTACCTGCAACTGCGATTTTCACTTTTCTTCTCCCCTTTAATCCATATAGAAATCTTTGTACCATTCAGCAAACTTCCGCAGGCCTTCACGCAACGGGGTATGGGGCTTAAAGCCGAAATCACGCTCCAGCGGCTCGGTGTCTGCAAAGGTGACAGGCACATCACCGGGCTGCATAGGCACCAGTTCCTTGTGTGCCTCGAAATCATAGTCCGCAGGCAGTACACCGGCACGCACCAACTCCTCCGACAGAATCTGCACAAAGTCCAGCAGGTTCTCAGGATTGGAGTTGCCGATGTTGTAAACTGCATAGGGAGGAATGGGCAGCCCATCCTCGCCATTCTTCTTTTCCGGTGCCTTTGCCATCACACGGACAACACCTTCCACGATGTCATCCACATAAGTAAAATCACGCTTGCAGTTACCGTAGTTGAAAATCTTGATAGTTTCGCCCTTCACCAGCTTATTGGTGAATCCGAAGTAGGCCATATCCGGGCGACCAGCAGGGCCGTAAACTGTAAAGAACCGCAGACCAGTAGAGGGAATGTTATAAAGCTTTGAGTATGCGTGCGCCATGAGCTCATTGGATTTTTTGGTGGCTGCGTACAAGGACACAGGGTTGTCCACCTTGTCATCCGTGGAGTACGGCACCTTCTTGTTGCTGCCGTAGACAGAGCTGGAAGATGCATACACCAGATGCTCCACGGGATAATAGCGGCAGGCTTCCAGAATGTTATAGAAGCCAATCATGTTACTC
>ULQN01040646.1_pt1 | contig 46453 bp, 47 predicted proteins | sample 1954491 | NCBI WGS metagenome assembly ULQN01 (sample SAMEA4835656, study PRJEB28245) | human gut metagenome | biome: gut microbiome; material: fecal sample | place: Denmark | collected 2008
AGCTGCGATCTCAGCGTCTGCTGTCTCAACAACTACTTTCTTAACGTATTTAAGTTCTTCAACTTCACATACTAATGGAATCATGATTTCAGGTTTCACATTCCAATCTGCATGCTCTTTCTGAACTTCGATTGCTGCACGGATAACAGCTTTTGTCTGCATCTTAGCAATTTCAGGATATGTTACAGCAAGACGGCATCCTCTGTGACCCATCATTGGGTTGAACTCATGAAGTCCATCGATGATTGTCTTAATCTGCTCAACAGTTTTGCCCTGAGCATCTGCTAATTTCTTAATGTCAGCTTCCTCTGTAGGAACGAACTCATGAAGAGGTGGATCCAGGAAACGAATAGTAACCGGGCATCCTTCCAATGCTTCATAAAGAGCTTTGAAGTCTCCCTGCTGATATGGAAGAATCTTCTCAAGAGCTGCTTCTCTTTCTTCTACAGTGTCAGAACAAATCATCTCACGGAATGCTGCAATTCTGTCTTCTTCGAAGAACATATGCTCTGTACGGCAAAGTCCGATACCTTCTGCTCCAAGCTCACGAGCTTTCTTAGCATCTGCAGGAGTATCTGCATTTGTACGAACTTTAAGTTTTCTATATTTGTCAGCCCAAGCCATAACACGGCCGAACTCACCAGCGATGGTAGCGTCAACTGTCTTGATTTCGCCATCGTAGATGTTACCTGTTGTACCATCGATAGAGATGAAATCTCCCTCATGGAATTCTTTTCCAGCAAGAGTGAATTTCTTATTCTCTTCGTCCATAGCGATATCACCACATCCGGATACACAGCATGTACCCATACCACGGGCAACTACAGCTGCGTGAGATGTCATACCACCACGAACAGTTAAGATACCCTGGGAAGCTTTCATACCTGTGATGTCTTCCGGAGATGTCTCAAGACGAACAAGTACAACTTTCTCTCCGCGAGCGTTCCAAGCTTCTGCATCTTCTGCTGTGAAGACAATCTTACCACAAGCTGCTCCAGGAGAAGCTCCTAAACCTTTTCCGATTGGTGTAGCTGCTTTTAATGCTGCTGCATCAAACTGTGGATGAAGAAGTGTATCTAAGTTACGAGGATCAATCATAGCTACTGCTTCTTCTTCTGTCTTATGTCCTTCATCAACAAGGTCACATGCAATCTTAAGAGCTGCAGGAGCAGTTCTCTTACCATTACGGCACTGAAGCATGTATAACTTCTTGTTCTCTACTGTAAACTCCATATCCTGCATGTCATGGTAGTGATTCTCAAGAGTCTCACAAACCTTGATGAACTCAGCATATGCTTCTGGGAATTCCTGCTCCATCTGAGCGATTGGCATAGGTGTACGAACACCAGCAACTACGTCCTCACCCTGAGCATTGATTAAGAACTCACCCATTAATTTCTTCTCGCCTGTAGCAGGATCACGGGTAAATGCAACACCTGTACCAGACTCATCATTTAAGTTACCGAATACCATAGGCATTACGTTAACAGCTGTTCCCCAGGAATATGGGATATCGTTATCACGACGATATACGTTTGCACGTGGGTTATCCCATGAACGGAATACAGCTTCGATAGCTAATTTTAACTGCTCTACAGGATCAGATGGGAAATCGGTTCCTAACTGGTTCTTGTACTCAGCTTTGAACTGCTCTGCTAATTCTTTTAAGTCAGCGGCTGTAAGTTCAACGTCGAACTTAACTCCTCTGTCTGCTTTCATCTTATCGATGAGCTGCTCGAAATATTTCTTACCAACTTCCATAACAACGTCAGAGAACATCTGGATAAAACGTCTGTAAGAGTCATATACGAAACGCTCGAATTTAGGATCTGGGTTTCCAGCGATCATTGCTGCAACTACTTCGTCATTCAGTCCAAGGTTTAAGATGGTGTCCATCATACCTGGCATAGATGCTCTAGCACCGGAACGAACAGAAACAAGTAATGGATTCTTGAGGTCTCCGAATTTCTTTCCGTTGATCTCTTCCATTTTCTTAACGCCTTCCATAGCCTGTGCCATGATTTCGTCGTTAATCTTGCGGCCATCCTCATAATACTGAGTACAAGCCTCTGTTGTGATTGTGAATCCCTGTGGTACTGGAAGACCGATATCAGTCATCTCGGCAAGGTTAGCACCTTTTCCACCAAGGAGATTACGCATGGACATGTTTCCTTCACTGAACATGTAAACCCATTTGTTTGCCATTTTGAATTCCTCCTAATAAATTTACTTTGGTTTATTGATATGCGAACATCGTCTGTTATCAACAACAATTGATATCCACAATGTCACCCATTACGCGTGCCACTTGTCCACAAGCGCACATATTCATTTTATCATAATTTTATAGTTTCGCAACCATTTTTTCGAAATCAGACCACTCTGTTTTGTTAAAAATCAGGTGTTTGATTTAGAAAGTGAATTTTTCTGCAAAATATGTATCCAAATCTTCGATTTTGATACGCTCCTGCTCCATGGTATCACGATCACGTACCGTAACTGCTCCGTCTGTCTCGGATTCAAAATCGTAAGTTACACAGAATGGAGTTCCGATTTCATCCTGACGACGATAGCGCTTACCGATATTTCCTCTGTCATCAAATTCGCAGTTGTATTTCTTGGAAAGCTGTGTAAATACTTTCTCTGCACCTTCATTTAATTTCTTGGAAAGCGGAAGCACACCAATCTTAACCGGTGCAAGTGCCGGATGGAAATGAAGAACGGTTCTCATATCCGGTTTTTCTTCTGTTCCGATGTTCTCTTCGTCATATGCTGCACAAAGAAATGCAAGTACCACTCGGTCTGCTCCAAGAGACGGTTCAATAACGTATGGAATGTATTTTTCATTCTTGGTATCATCAAAGTAAGACATATCCTGGCCGGATGTATTCTGATGCTGTGTCAGGTCATAGTCGGTACGGTCTGCAATTCCCCACAGTTCGCCCCATCCGAATGGGAATAAGAATTCAAAGTCGGTAGTTGCTTTACTGTAAAATGCAAGCTCTGCAGGATCATGGTCACGAAGACGTAATTCTTCATCTTTCATGCCAAGGCTTAACAGCCAGTTATGGCAGAAGGTTCTCCAGTACTGGAACCACTCAAGGTCGGTACCCGGCTCACAGAAGAACTCCAGCTCCATCTGTTCAAACTCTCTGGTACGGAAAGTAAAGTTACCAGGAGTAATCTCGTTACGGAAAGATTTTCCAATCTGTGCAATGCCGAAAGGTACTTTCTTACGGGATGTTCTCTGCACATTTTTGAAGTTAACGAAAATACCCTGTGCTGTTTCCGGTCTTAAATATACCGTATTTTTTGCATCCTCAGTTACACCCTGAAAGGTCTTGAACATCAGGTTGAACTGACGGATATCTGTAAAGTTATGTTTTCCACAGGATGGACATGGAACACTGTTATCTTTGATGAAGTTCATCATTTCTTCCTGACTCCAGCCATCTACGGAAGTCTCTAATGTAATGCCATGCTCTTCTGCATAATCTTCAATAATCTTATCTGCACGGAAACGTTCATGACACTCTTTACAGTCCATAAGAGGGTCTGAAAATCCGCCTAAATGTCCGGAAGCTACCCATGTCTGCGGGTTCATAAGAATGGCACAGTCTACACCAACGTTGTATGGATTTTCCTGTACGAATTTCTGCCACCAGGCACGTTTCACATTATTCTTTAATTCTACACCAAGGTTACCGTAATCCCATGTATTTGCCAGTCCACCGTAAATCTCGGAACCCGGATATACAAAACCTCTTGCCTTTGCTAAAGCTACAATTTTTTCCATTGATTTTTCCATAAAATTCTTCCTCGCATTCTATTTATAAATAATATATCTTGCTTCTGCTGTCTCACCAGCAGGAATTTCATCCACAGTTGCGGTGTTCTTATCCTTGACGGTTACCCCGGATGAAACATACTGCAGTGTTCCATCAACCGTAACATCTACACCCTTGCTTAATATGATAACATGATAGTCATCATTTTTCATGACATCTTTGCTGTCCGCTGCATCTCCGGCAGCTCCATCTGTTACCGCTACGAAATCTGTATTAAAATCATATCCGGCAGCAATTGCCTGTACCACCGTTCCGGTAAATACGGTATCTCCCACAAATGCAGAATATGCTGTGCTGTCACTGTAATGCATACCAAGCTTTGCGACTCCGTCTTTTACAGAAAGATTTTTTAATTTTACTGTCCCGGCTCCATCATTGTCTTCATATTCTTTGATGGAATCCTTTACATACTGTTCTAACTCATTCTCATCATAATTGTCTTTGTCAAAGTCGCCTACTGCAACTTCTGTGATTCCACCCTTTTTCTCCGGAAAGAGTGTTGTGGTATCTGCATCTTTTGTAGCACCGCAGCCGCCAAATATTCCACAGGCTAACAGCATTACAAGGAGTGCACTTATCTTCTTCTTCATACGAACCTCCAAATCCCTGTATCTCATAATCTCAACAATTATACTATTTTCAGTTTGGTATTTCAAGCGTTACCTCAGGCAAAATGCCCGGCTTCTCCCATAAATCAGAAAAGCCCTTCTAAAAATTGCTCTGATTTAAATGTATGGGGTGCATATTTTTCCCGAAATTCCTTCACCGTCCGAATCAGTTCAAACAACACTTTTTCTGATACTGCAAAATGAAAAAGCTTTGCTGATTCCGTGGTAATAATATACTGCATTGTATAAATGGTAGACGCATCTAACCGTCTGCCATGCTCTGTTTCGCTGCAGGAATCACAAAGAAGCCCTGCACGCTGCACACTAAAGAACTGCATCGGTTCCTTTCTTCCACATTTCTGGCAGGAAAAAAGATTCGGATATACTCCATTTAGCACCATCATTTTCAATTCATAAATCACGCGGACCAGCCGGTTATCAAAATTCTTCTTTCCAAGTGCTTTTAAGGACTGGTAAAGCAGCTTTAGCATTTCCCGGTCATCACTGTTTTCCTGGGCATAATATTCCGCCATTTCAAGGAAATAAAATCCATAGTATGTATCATTCAAATCTGTGGTGAGTTCGGTAAAATAGTTTTTAATTTCTGCCCGCACCACATTGTAGGAGGTACGGCCTTCATAGACTTCAAACTGTCCGAAGGAAAAGGGATTGCAGGCTGCCAGCAGTGTACTGTTCGGTCTTCTTGCACCTCTGGCAAACGCCGTAATCTTTCCCCTCTCCAGGGTCAGTATCGTAATTCGTTTGTCATATTCACTGATCGGCATTGCGGTAAGCACCATACCCGTAACCATCACGTTTGTGCCCACGGTCCTGTTCACCTCTTACTTTCTCTTCCAGGCTGCCCAATCCACCCTGTTCTTCTTTTTCCTGTTCCTTAAACTTAAGATAATCATCTACTCTTCCGGTCAAAGTAAAATGATTCCAGCTCGCTCTTACCATATGCTTCCTTCCTGCCCTTTCTTCATACTTGTATGAAATTAGGTTTTCCAGAAGCACTTAAGATAATACTGTCAATATTTAGAATTCCTCTTCCCGGTATCCGAAGTTCTTAATCATATAATCGCTGTCACGCCAGTCTTTTTTCACCTTTACCCAAAGCTTTAAATTAACCTTGGCATCTAAGAGGCGCTCAATCTCATATCTGGCATTGGTACCAATCTTCTTTAACATGGCTCCCTGCTTGCCGATAATAATTCCCTTGTGGGAATCCCGCTCACAGATAATCGTGGCATCGATATCAAACATCTTCTTACCCTTGCGTTTCTTCATCTGGTCAATGGAAACGGCAATTCCATGAGGAATTTCTTCATTTAAGGCATGTAAGGCTTTTTCACGAATCAGCTCTGCCACAATCTGACGCTCCGGCTGGTCGGTAATGGTATCTTCATCATAGAACATCGGACCATACGGCAGATATTTAAAAATCAAATCAATGATAACATCCGTATTTTCTCCACGCAGTGCAGATGCCGGTACAATTTCCGCAAAGTCATAGACTTTACGATAAGTATCAATGTACTCCAGCATTTTATCCTTGTTATCTAAGGTATCTAATTTATTAATAACCAGAATAACCGGTGTCTTTACGGTCTTTAATTTCTCGATAATATGCTGCTCTCCTGCGCCGATAAAATCGCTTGGCTCCACCAGCCATAAAATGACATCCACTTCATTCAATGTGTGTTCTGCCACATTTACCATAAATTCGCCCAGCTTATTCTTCGCCTTATGGATACCCGGTGTATCCACAAAAATAATCTGTCCTCTGTTTTCATCCGTATAAATGGTCTGGATACGGTTTCTGGTAGTCTGCGGTTTATTGGACGTAATTGCAATCTTCTGTCCAATCAGATGATTCATTAAGGTGGACTTTCCTACATTCGGCCGTCCAATCAGTGTTACAAAGCCTGATTTAAAATTTTCCGTCATACTTACTCCTTCTTATGTATGCTGCGGGACTATCGCCCACAGCTTTTAATAAAGATTCTTTACTTCTAAGAACATATCTTTTTCTGCTTCTACATTTTCCTCTGCACCAATGACACACAAGGCATCCTGTGAGAGTACCGCTTCAATAAGTCCTGCGAGATTTTTGATGTTTTCCGGCTGTGCATCTAAAACTTCATTTCTCTCACGCTGTAATTCCTCATAAGAGATATTGGTAAGATAAGCACTTACGGAACGCATGCCCTTGGCAGCCGGATTCAACGGGGTATCCATATCACTTACTGTTCCGATGATATATTTTGTCATATCACGTTCATCTGCATCAAAAGCTCTTAAATATGCCGGGATACCTTCGTAAATCTCATTGGTGCTCTTAAGGTTCGGGTCACGGTAAGAAGTAAAATATGCATCTCCGTTCCGCATAAATCCGCTCATGCAGCCATATGCGCCACCCTTTACCCGGACATTAATCCAAAGGTAATCATAGCTTAAAATTACTTTTAAGATACGAAGTGCTCCGGTATAGGAATATCCTTTTGATAAATAATTTCCGGCTCTGGATACATACTGTACTTTGGATGCATCTAAGAAGCCTTCATTCTTTCTCTCACAATGGAAGGCAACTGCTTCTCCCTCTTTCTCTCCATCCGGTAAAACAGTTAAGAACTGCGGGAATTTTTCTTCTAACAGCTGATATCCTTCTGCGTCTGCCGTCAGGGAAATCAACAGTCTGTTCTTTACAAATATTTTCTCTGTAAGGCTTCTTAATTTATCCATTAAGAACTGCTTCTTTTCTTCAAAATGTTCTTCTAATTCTGCAATCGTCCGGTACAGTGCAATTCCGCCAACCAGGTCATTGAATCGGGCTACCGGTGAGAAATAAGACATTGCCCGCATGGCAGATACGGAATGTCCGGCAGAGCTTAAGGACATCTGCAGTCTCGATTTGATACGCGCTAAAATCTCATAGAGACGTTTTTCATCTGTAATCTGTGTGCCCATCAGAATCTCAGAAAGAAGTCTAAGCCCCTCTTCCAGATTCTGATAAAGAATCTTGGAACGTACTTCGTATTTTGCATGGAAACTGTCTTTTTTCTTAGTATCCGCATAAATATTAATCTGGGAAGAGATACCGCCGGTCATAAGATTAATCTCATTTGCTAAGTCTGCATAATTATAATGCTCTGTATCCATATAACCAAGTACAGCTTTTAACACCCCAAGGTATGGCAGTTCTTCTTCTGTAATATCACTGATATCAAACATCAGATTCAGATAATGAATGCCATTGGAATAAATGTTGGTATGAATGGTTTCGATGCCATTGCAGCTTACCTTTTCATATACCAGCGGCTGTGCTTCACGCTTCATGTCCTGCCGTTTTAACATCGGAATCTTCATCAGGTCTTCCTTTGGTGACGGCTCTTCCTGATACTGTTTTAAATGCTTTGTCTCCTCTACTAACTTATCTATCTCTTCTTCTGATAAGTCCTTCTTATAAGTTGCCAGTTTCTCTTCTAATTCTTTTTCCAGCCTGGCATTTAAGCCTTTTTCCGGTTCAATGGATACATAGGATTTATGGCTGTTATCCAAAAGATATTTCTGAATCAGTTCTTCAAAATATCCTGTTTCAATCTTTTCCTTTAATGCTGCAAATACATCTAATATTTTAAGATATAAGAATGGTTCGTCATCATCATAAAGCCAGCTGTCCATACAGGATAATCCATAAATTAATCCCTTCGGGAAATTACCGTAATCTGCTTCACGGAATTTGAATTCTTCACTGTTGATTCCTGCTAACAAGGATTTTCTATTGAGACCGTCTTTGACGATTTTCTTTAAAGTATCTTCGATAATTCCTACAAACTTCTCTTCGTCTTCTTTATTAGCATTCTTTGCCACCACAGAAAAAATTGGCTGTAAGGTGCTGTTATCAAATCCGCCCATGATATCTTTTCCGATTCCTGCATCAATAAGTGCCTGCTTCAACGGTGCTCCCGGTGCACTTAATAGTGCATAATCCAAGACATCAAATGCCAGAGTCAGTTCACTCTCAAGATTCGTTCCGATTGCCACATTATAGGAAAGATATGCATTGTCCTCTAAGCTTTCGGAAGATGCAATGGAATATGGCTTGCTGATGGTTACCGGCTTTTCAAAAGGAGCCTGCAGCTGAATTGCGGAATCTACTTCGATTTTATCATAATGGCTTAAATATTCTTTATCGAGAAACTCCAGTTTTTCGTCCATATCCATATTTCCATAAAGGTAAATATAAGAATTACATGGATGATAGAATTTCCGGTGAAAATCAAGGTACTGCTCATAAGTAAGCTCCGGAATTACTTCCGGGTCACCGCCGGACTCATTGCTGTATGTGGTATCCGGGAACAGGGAATTTAATACTACACGGTCTAAGACACCCTCCGGAGAAGAAAATGCGCCCTTCATCTCATTGTATACCACTCCATTGATGGTAACCGGTGCATCTCTATCCTCTAATTCATAGTGCCAGCCTTCCTGTTTGAAGATTTCTTCTTTCTTATAGATATTCGGATGGAACACAGCGTCTAAGTATACATCCATCAGATTAGCAAAATCTTTATCATTGCAGCTTGCCACCGGATAAACGGTCTTGTCCGGGTAAGTCATGGCATTTAAGAATGTATTTAAAGAACCCTTCACCAGTTCCACAAACGGGTCCTTCACCGGGAACTTGTCCGAACCGCACAATACCGTATGCTCAATGATATGTGGTACGCCGGTGCTGTCCTCTACCGGAGTACGGAATCCAATATAAAAGACCTTATTTTCATCATCATTGGAAATAAGGCTGATTTTAGCTCCACTCTTTTTATGTCGAAGCAGATATCCCTTTGCATGGATGTCTGTCAGATTTTCTTCTTTGATTAATTCATATGCTGTTAACGCTGCTAAATTCAAATGTTTTATCCTCCATGTTCTCATAATCTGACTCACAGTCTTTATCAGTATAACACATTTTTTTTACATTTACACCTGATAAACCTAAAAACAGGAAGACGGATATCCATCTTCCTGCTCTGCGCTTATTTCATATTCAACTCTATACGAATTAACCTAAGCGAACTACGTTAGCTGCCTGAGGTCCTTTTTCTCCTTCTACTACCTCAAATTCAACTGCTTCTCCATCTTTAAGCTCTTTGAATCCATCCATATTTAATGCGGAGAAATGAACGAATACATCATTTCCTTCTGCATCTGAGATAAATCCATAACCCTTCTTTGCGTTAAACCATTTTACAGTTCCCTGCATTTCTTTTTCCTCCTAATACACAATAAATCTAAAAAGTTGCACAAAATTGTGCACGACTACATGGCTAACAGTAGCATATTTTCCAATATTTGTCAAACTTTTTCACTTTTTTGTCCGATTTTATACCGGATTCTTTACGTTGACATCAAGCTGCGGGAATGGAATTTCGATTCCATTTTCATCCAGGGCATTTTTCATCTCCTCAGTCAGTGCCCAGCGGATATCCCAGTATAAATCAGTCGGCACCCACACTCTTGCACCAATGGTAACACTGCTGTCTCCCAATTCCAATACAAAGACCTGCACCGCCTCGTCCTTAAGCCGGCGTTCTTCGGAAAGAAGCAACTGCTCTATCACAGCCTTCGTCTTCTTTAAATCCGCCGAATAGGACACCCCTACTTCCAGGTCAATCCTGCGTTTCTCACTGTAGGTCACATTGGTAAGGCTGCTGTTGGCTAAGATTCCATTTGGAATTACGATAATCTTATTGTCAACACTCTTTAACTTGGTGTAGAAAATCGAAATCTCTGTTACCGTTCCTTCGTTGCCATGGCTGTCTTCTACAATATAATCCCCCACTTTAAACGGTTTTAACATCAGTATTAATACGCCGCCGGCAAAGTTGGATAAGCTTCCCTGCAGTGCCAGGCCTACCGTCAGTCCTGCAGAACCTGCAATTGCCATTACAGATGTGGTTGCAATTCCAAAAAGCGAAAGAATGATTACAATCAAGAAGAAATATCCAATGCACTTGACCAGTGCATCCATAAACTGTTTTACACCCTTGTCAGCATCCTTTTTATCCAGCCATTTCCGGACGAGTTTCCGGAAAAGTTTGATTAACTTTACGCCAATGGCATATACCATGCAGGCAATCACCACCTGAAAGAGAAACGCCAGTAAATCCGGCACCAGCCCCTCCAGGTAAGTACGTACCACGCCCGGTTTCTTCATCTGTTCAATAGTATCGCTGACTTCTTCCGCTGTAATGCCCTCTGTGCTGGCTTCTAATGCGGTCAGATAAAATCCCATTTTAATATCCTCCAGTTATTTATGAAAGTTATTATGAAAGTGCATGAATAAATAATCCACTGCGAAGTTTTGGCTCAAACCAGGTGGATTTCGGTGGCATCAGTCTTCCGGCATCTGCTACTGCAAACAACTCTCCGATGCTGGTCGGATACATGGCAAATGCCACTTTACAGTCACTATGTACTCTGCGCTCCAATTCCTCCAGTCCACGGATTCCACCTACGAAATCAATCCGCTTATCGGTCTTCGGGTCTTCAATGCCAAGTACCTGATGCAGTAACACATTCTGTAAAATTGATACGTCCAGCCCATCTACCGGGTCACTGCTTAAATCCGCTTCTTTCATCCGGCAGGCATACCAGTTATCCCCAAGGTACATGCTGAAACTTCCTTTTTCCGTTGGATGAACCGCTTCCTTCTGTGGCGTGCCCACTTCAAACAGGTCGTTCATCTTTCCAAGGAATTCCTCTTCTGTCATTCCATTTAAGTCTTTTACCACACGGTTATAATCCATAATCATAAGCTGGTCATCCGGGAATAATACGGATAAGAAATAGTTAAATTCCTCAGTTCCGTCATAATCCGGATGCTCTGCTCTCCGCATCAGTCCTACCTTTACTGCGGATGCTGCACGATGATGACCGTCTGCGATATAAATTTCTTTTATCTTTGCAAATGCTTCCTCGATAGCCGCAATATCTTCTGCCTCTGCAATTCTGTATACACGATGTCCGATTCCATCCTCTGCCACAAAATCATAAAGAGGTGCTGTCTTCTTTACCTTCTCTACCACTGCATTGATGACATCATTGGAACGGTATGCTAAGAAAATCGGTCCGGTCTGTGCATCACAGATATTTACATGGTTGATTCTGTCCTGCTCTTTATCTGCTCTGGTATTCTCATGTTTTTTAATGACCTGATTCTGATAATCATCAATCGAAGCACAGGCTGTAATACCGGTCTGCACCCTTCCGTCCATGGTCAGTTCGTAGATATAATAGCACGGTTTCTCTTCTTTTACGAAATCACATTCTGCTACCATATCCCAGAGCATGTCATGGGCTTTCTTATATACCTCCGGTGCATAAGTGTCTACGGAATCATCAAACTGTGTCTCGGCACGGTCAATGCGAAGAAAGCTTTTGTCATGTCCTTCTACCGCTTTCTTTGCTTCTTCTCTGTTATATACATCATACGGAAGTGCTGCAATCTCTGCCGCCTCATCCTCTCTTGGTCTGATACATAAAAATGGTCTGATATCTGCCATTGTTTTCTCCTTCCTGCGTAATTGCGAAAAACACGCTTTGTGAGTTTCCTGCGTAAGAGAAATGGACTGTCGCGGCGTAACCGGGCAGTCCATATATTATCTTTTTCTCACCTGCATTTATTATTTTACAATACGAACCTTTAATACACCATCTAAGGTCTGAAGTTTCTCTTCTACTTCTTTGGTAACAGGTGCATCTACATCAAGCAGTGTACATGCATAATCGCCACGGCTCTTATTGGTCATATCAGAAATGTTGATATTTGCATCTCCTAAAATAGAAGTATAGCTGCTGATCATTCCCTTTACGTTACGGTGTAACAGTAACAGTCTTCCTGCACTCTTGCACTCGCCCATATTGCAGTCCGGATAGTTTACAGAATGTGTAATATTTCCATTCTCTAAGAAATCACGAATCTCTTTTACTGCCATTACTGCACAGTTATCTTCGGATTCTTCGGTAGAAGCTCCAATATGAGGAGTTACGATACAGCCTTTCTTTCCAACTGTGGTTGGATTTGGGAAGTCGCTGACATATTTTGCAATCTTTCCTTCCTCTAATGCTGCTACCATTGCCTCTTCATCAACCAGTAAGTCTCTTGCAAAGTTCAATACTACAGTGGTAGGTTTCATCATTGCAATTGCTTCTGCATTAATCATTTTCTTGGTAGAATCTAAAAGCGGAACATGAATTGTGATATAATCACAGTTCTTGTAAATTTCTTCTACAGCATTTACATGATTTACATTGCGTGATAAGCTCCATGCAGCATTTACAGAAATGTATGGGTCATATCCGTATACTTCCATTCCAAGATGTGTTGCAGCATTTGCTACTTTAACACCAATGGCACCAAGTCCGATAACGCCAAGCTTCTTTCCTGCAATTTCGCTTCCGGCAAAGTTCTTCTTCTGTTTCTCAGCAAGTTTTGCAACATCTGCATTGCCTTCCTCGCCTTTTACCCATTCGATTCCACCGACTACGTCACGGGCTGCCAATAACATTCCTGCAAATACCAGTTCCTTTACACCATTTGCGTTTGCACCCGGTGTATTGAATACTACGATACCTGCTTCTGCACATTTATCCAATGGGATATTATTTACACCTGCACCTGCTCTTGCAACAACTTCTAAAGTCTTTGGAAGTTCCATGTCATGCATTGCTGCACTTCTTACTAAGACTGCCTGTGCATCTTTGATATCATCTACTTTGTTATATTCATCTGACAAAAGGTCTAAGCCTACACCAGCGATTGGATTTAAACATGTATAGTTAAACATTATGCGTTCTCCTCCTCAAACTTCTTCATAAATGCCACCAGCTTCTCAACGCCCTCTTTTGGCATTGCATTATAAATGCTGGCACGCATACCGCCAACGGTTCTGTGTCCCTTTAAGTTTACAAAACCGGCTTCGGTTGCTTCTTTGACGAATTTTGCATCTAAGTCAGCATCACCGGTAACGAATGGTACGTTCATAAGAGAACGGTCTTTTGGAACTACAGTTCCCTTGAATAACTTGCTCTGGTCTAAGAAATCATAAAGAATCTTAGCTTTCTCTTCGTTACGCTGTTTCATAACTTCGAGTCCGCCCATCTTCTTTAACCATTTGAATACTTTACCACAGATATAAATGCCGTAGCATGGTGGTGTATTGTAAAGAGAATCAGCATCTGCCTGAGTCTTGTATTTTAACATGGTAGGTGTTCCCGGAAGAACATCATCTGTAATTAAGTCTTCACGAATGATTACGATTACAACACCTGCAGGTCCAACGTTCTTCTGAACGCCGCCGTAGATTACTCCGTATTTGGTTACATCAACCGGTTCTGATAAGAAGCAGGAAGATACGTCTGCAACAAGTGTATGTCCTTTGGTATTTGGAAGTTCTTTGAACTTGGTTCCATAAATCGTATTGTTTTCACAGATATATACATAATCTGCGTCTTCCGGAATATCCAGATCTGAACAATCCGGAATATAAGAGAAGGTCTTATCCGCAGAAGATGCTACTTCTACTGCATCCCCATACATTTTTGCTTCCTGGTAAGCTTTCTTAGCCCACTGTCCAGTTACAATGTATGCAGCTTTCTTATTTTTCATCAGGTTCATTGGAATTGCAGCAAACTGCTGGGAAGCTCCACCCTGTAAGAATAATACCTTGTAATTATCCGGGATATTCATTAAGTCTCTTAAATCAGCTTCTGCCTCTTTGATGATGTTGTCATATACTTTGGAACGATGACTCATCTCCATTACGGACATTCCACATCCTCTGTAGTCTAACATCTCATCTGCTGCTTCCTGTAAAACTTCTTCCGGTAATACTGCCGGACCTGCAGAAAAATTATATACTCTGCTCATTTTCTAATTCCTCCTCACTTCTTACACATATCTTTCTATATGTAATGGCTTATTATTTTAAATCTTCCTCGGTAAACACCTCAGATATAGCTGCCCCCGGTGCTACCATTGGCCACACCTTATCATCACTATCAATTATACAGTCTATAACAACTGGTGTACTACTTGCAAGTGCTTTTTTCAAAATATCGACAAATTCTGCCTGACTGGTTGCACGATATCCCGTTGCTCCCATGGCTTCTGCCAGTTTTACAAAATCTACTCCATCGTCTAAAACAGTTGCAGAATAATGCTTCTCATAGAAAAGTGTCTGCCACTGTCTTACCATTCCAAGCACATGGTTATTGATAATAACTTCGATTAACGGAAGCTTCTGACGGACTGCTGTTGCAATCTCATTCATATTCATACGGAAACATCCGTCACCGGCAATATTGATAACCTGTTTATCCGGATTTGCTATCTGCGCACCGATTGCTGCCCCCAGTCCATAACCCATGGTTCCAAGTCCGCCGGATGTCAGAAGTGTTCTCGGCCGTTTGTATTTATAATACTGTGCTGCCCACATCTGATGCTGTCCGACCTCCGTTACCATGATAGCATCTCCGTTGGTCTGACGATAGATTTCTTCGATTACGAACGGACCGCTTAATCCTTCCGGATGATAGCTCAATGGATATTCTTTCTTGTATTCCATGATGTGCTCCATCCACTCTTTATGCTCCATCGGAGATAACATCGGATTGATTCTTGCAAGAATCTTCTTTAAATCACCAATCACGCTGTTTGTTACCATGATATTTTTATTAATCTCTGCCGCATCCACATCAAACTGTAAGATTTTTGCATGATGGGCAAATTTCTTAGCATTTCCAAGCACACGGTCTGAGAAACGGACACCTACTGCAATCAGAAGATCGCACTCGCTGACTCCAAGATTGGAAGTCTTGGTTCCATGCATTCCAAGCATTCCGGTATAACGTTCATCCGTTCCGTTAAATGCACCCTTTCCCATCAGGGTATCACAAACCGGTGCATCCACCTTATCCACAAATTCTCTCAATTCATCCGAACAGTCGGAAATTACGGCACCGCCGCCCACAAAGATATATGGTTTTTTCGCTTTCTGAATCAAAGCTGCTGCTTCTTCTAAATCTTCCTCCCGGATGGTTTCTGTCACACGCAGTACCGGTTCAATACGCTGTGTTTTATACTCTGCCTTATTTGCAGTGACATCCTTTGGAATATCCACAAGGACAGGACCCGGTCTTCCTTTTTTTGCAATACGGAATGCCCGGCGGATGGTATCTGCCAGATCATTGACATCTTTTACAATAAAGTTGTGCTTGGTAATCGGCATGGTAATTCCTGCAATATCAATTTCCTGGAAACTGTCTTTGCCAAGAAGCGGCACATTGACATTACAGGTAATTGCTACCATTGGAACAGAATCCATATATGCGGTTGCGATTCCGGTTACCAGATTAGTTGCACCCGGTCCGCTGGTGGCAAAGCACACACCAACTTTTCCGGTGCTTCTTGCATATCCATCTGCCGCATGGGAAGCTCCCTGCTCATGGGAAGTTAAAATATGTTTTATTTCATTACTATGTTTATATAACTCATCATATACATTTAAAATTGCACCGCCCGGATAACCAAATACCGTATCCACGCCCTGCTCTTTCAAACATTCTATTACGATTTCAGCACCTGTTAAGAGCATTGAAATTTCCTCTCTTTCCAACTTATCTTTCTGCTGTATATTTACAGATTACCGGTTCTTATTTTTCTTTCCCGGTACCTGGAATCTGTAAAATTGCACCGCGGTTTCCTGAAGTAACCATGGAAGCATAACGTGCCAGATATCCGGTTGTTACCTTCGGTTCTCTTGGCTGCCATTTTGCTTTACGGGCTGCCAGTTCTTCATCCGATACTGCAAGCTCTAACTTCATTTCCGGGATGTTAATCCTGATGATGTCGCCTTCTTCTACCAACGCAATTGGTCCGCCTACGGCTGCTTCCGGTGAAACATGACCGATGGAAGCTCCACGGCTTGCACCGGAGAAACGTCCGTCTGTAATCAATGCTACGGATGAACCAAGTCCCATTCCTGCGATTGCAGAAGTCGGATTTAACATCTCACGCATACCAGGGCCGCCTTTTGGTCCTTCGTAACGGATCACGACTACATCACCGGCAACAATTTTTCCACCTTTGATTGCAGCAATGGCATCTTCCTCACAGTCAAATACTCTTGCCGGTCCTTCATGAACCATCATCTCTTCTACGACTGCGGAACGTTTTACAACACCACCGTCCGGAGCAAGATTTCCTTTTAATACGGCAAGACCACCGGTCTTACTGTATGGATTATCCAGTGGACGGATAACTTCCGGATTCTTATTGACTGCATCTTTGATATTCTCGCCTACGGTCTTACCGGTTACGGTCATACAGTCTGTATGTAAAAGTCCTGCATCTGCTAATTCTTTCATGACAGCATAGACACCGCCGGCTTCATTTAAGTCTTCCATATAGGTCGGGCCTGCCGGTGCCAAGTGGCAGAGGTTCGGAGTCTTCTCACTGATTGGATTTGCAAAGGAAATATCAAAATCAAATCCTACTTCATGTGCGATTGCAGGCAGGTGAAGCATACTGTTGGTAGAGCAGCCTAACGCCATATCTACGGTCAGTGCATTTAAAATAGCATCCTTTGTCATAATATCTCTTGGACGGATATCTTTCCGATACATATCCATAACTGCCATTCCGGCATGTTTTGCTAATTTGATACGCTCGGAATATACGGCAGGAATAGTTCCGTTTCCACGTAAGCCCATACCAAGTGCCTCGGTCAGACAGTTCATGGAGTTTGCGGTATACATACCGGAACAGGAGCCGCAGGTCGGACATACTTTCTCTTCATATTCTCTTACTTCTTCCTCTGTCATTGTACCTGCTGCATAGGAGCCTACTGCCTCAAACATGGAAGATAAACTTCTCTTACGTCCCTTTACATGACCTGCTAACATCGGACCACCGGAAACAAATACGGTAGGGACATTAATTCTTGCTGCTGCCATCAGAAGTCCCGGTACGTTCTTATCACAGTTTGGCACCATAACCAGTGCATCAAACTGATGGGCTAATGCCATACACTCTGTGGAATCTGCAATTAAGTCTCTTGTTACCAGAGAATATTTCATTCCGATATGTCCCATGGCAATTCCATCACAAACTGCGATAGCAGGGAATACAACCGGTACTCCACCTGCTTCTGCAACACCTAATTTTACAGCGTTTACAATTTTATCCAGATTCATATGGCCCGGTACGATTTCATTATAAGAACTTACGATACCAACCATTGGTTTCTTCATTTCTTCTTCGGTAAATCCCAAAGCGTTAAAAAGACTTCTGTGCGGAGCCTGCTGCATTCCGGCTTTTACATTATCACTCTTCATCTTTATTCTTCCTCTCTTTTTTATTGTTCTGTCTGAAAATTTCTTATCTCTTACAGATTCTCTACGATTAAGTCACCCATTCTGGCTGTTCCTACCTGGGTTACGGTTGCTTTCTTTGCTTCTTCCTGTGGCATAATGTCAATGGTACGATAGCCTGCCTTTAATACCTTCTTTACGGCATTTTCAATGGCATCTGCTTCTTTATCGAGATCAAAGGAATATCTTAACATCATCGCTGCACTTAAAATGGTTGCAATCGGGTTTGCAATTCCTTTTCCTGCGATATCCGGTGCAGAACCGCCGCTTGGCTCATAAAGACCGAATTTCGTATCATTTAAGCTTGCAGAGGATAACATTCCGATGGAACCGGTTACCATACTTGCTTCATCGGATAAAATATCTCCAAACATATTCTCAGTTAAAATTACATCGAACTGCTTCGGGTCTTTTACCAACTGCATGGCACAGTTATCTACCAGCATATGCTCATATGTTACTTCCGGATAGTCCTTTGCTACTTCTTCTACAATCTTTCTCCAGAGTCTGGAGGAATCCAGTACGTTTGCCTTATCAACGCTGGTTACTTTCCTGCGGCGTTTCATGGCAATGTCAAATCCACGTTTTGCAATTCTGCGGATTTCATTTTCGTTATATGTCAAAGTATCGGTTGCCGTCATCACACCGTCAACTTCTTCTGTCTTTCTCTCTCCGAAATAAAGTCCGCCGGTCAGCTCACGCATAATCATCATGTCAAATCCGTCTCCGATAATATCATCACGCAGTGGACATGCTTCCTTTAATTCCTCATAAAGGTATGCCGGTCTTAAGTTTGCAAAAAGGTTCAATGCTTTTCTTAATTTCAAAAGACCTGCCTCCGGGCGAAGGGATGGCTCTAATTTGTACCAAGGGGATGTTGCTGTATTTCCTCCGATGGAACCCATCAGAACTGCATCTGCCGCTTTTGCATGAGCAATGGCATCATCGGTCAGCGGTACACCGGTTGCATCGATAGAACAACCGCCCATCAGTATCTCGTCATATGTAAAGGTGTGTCCGAATTTTGCTCCAATGGCATCTAACACCTTTCTTGCTTCGCTTACAATCTCCGGTCCAATTCCGTCACCGGCAATTACTCCAACATTATAATTCATGGGTAAATCCTTCTTTCTTTTCCTATTGCATGCATCCCAATTTCATAACTACTGATTATGGTAATGCTCATTATCCTATATCATAGCTTATTTATCCGAAGAATTCAATAAATTTTACCATTATAGTTTCTCATAGCATTTATAAACTGTGGTTATATTCTATTCTCTTGATATGATTTGTTGTTATTATACAAATCTTTTTCTTGTCAGATGGGGACTGGTACAGTAGACTTGAGGTAGGTATTTTATAGGAGTTGAGGAATACTCTATGATTCATCGGATGCGGATGCAAAGCAAACCGGTAAGAGGCATCAGGCATTTTCCTAGTATGCTTGACATCGTACGGCAACCGGTGCAGATTCACATCCATGTTCAAGCTGCACCTCACCGTCACATCCATGTGCCGGTGCTGCCTGATATTGTACGAAATGCCAGGTGCCTCTAACCGTTTGCTTCAAGCATCCATATTCTGATGAATCATAGCTTTTTCACTCTCACCTATATAACGAGCCAATTAACTTATCAATTTGCAAGGAGGATTTTCAAATGCCATTTATTAACATGAAAACTACTGCTACTTTAGATATTGCCAAAAAAGATGCCCTGTCCAAGGAGCTCTGCATCATCACCAGAGACTGTCTCGGCAAAGGCGAGAACTGGGTGATGACCGGGTTCGAAGGGAATGCTTCTCTTTGCTTTTTAGGAAGCACCAAAGATATTGCTTATGTAGAAGTGAAATGCTACGGCTATCCGACCAAGCCACAGATGAATCTTATGACAAGAAAGGTCTGCACGCTCTTAGAAAATGAGCTTGGTATTCCGAAGAAACGAATCTATGTTGCTTACTTCCCGACTGAAGACTGGGGATGGAATGACAGTAACTTCTAGGGAATTAGAAAAGGCATATCACACAGATAGCTATACGTCGTGTGATATGCCTGGCTTTTTGTGTCTTATTCTATGGCAACCCTATCTTATGATTTCCAGTTCCAGTCCTCTAAAAAGCTCATCAGTTTATACCAGTTATCTACCGGTTCCCAGATTACGGAATCCTGATTATCAGGGTCTATACAACCCAAGCAAAACTCTTTTACTGGCTTTTCTTTCACTTTATAAAATTTCCATATGAGTCCATTTGTATAAATTACTTTTCCATAAGAATTAAGATGTCCTCTTATTTGATCTGTTATACTCATATCACTATAAGGTCTCTTGGCCTCTACACATCCGAATCTTTCTGCATCTCTCCTTTTTATTCTATCTAATACAACAAAATCTGCAAAACCAGCATCTCCTTTTAATGGTTCTGAAAAATCCGTTGTTCTTCTTGTACTAATGTCTCTTAAAGAAATTTTCTTTCCACTCTTTGTTCCCCGGATAATTTCCGCCAAAAGAGAATACAATTCACATTCCACAATACAATTCTGTATCATAGCAAGTTCGATCTCTTCCTTGAATGTCTCGTACTTATCTGCTAATACTTTTTTCTCCTGTTCTGTAAATTCCATCACTCTGTCTCCTTTGTATTTATTAATTTATATCTGTGCCATTAACACAACCATTTTCAACCAGAATGCCATCTTCACAGACAGCACTCCAGCCAAAAATAGAATTATTATTTGAACTAGCTATTTTAATTCCACCAACATAAAATTTCATAAAATATTTTTCCTTTAAAAATTAATTAAATGTATAAAGAACATTACCATATCGATCACAAGCATAACCAATAGTTCCACCTTCTACATTCCAATAACATACACCGTCTTCCGTACCTTGACACCAGTCATACCCTTTTCCATTATTCCAAGCATCATAAATTACTTGAGGAGCATTAAAAGTAACGACACAATCTTCAGCTTCAACTCGGCACGAAGCAGTAATGCTCCAAGAACTCTGGCTTAAACCACTAGATGGTGTGGAAGAACTATTACTTGAAGAATTGTCGTTGCTATTACTACTTGAATTATTTGCAGAAGCTGCTTCTTTCTTCTTCTTTTCTTCCTGTTTCTTCTTTTCAGCTTCTTCAGCTGCTTTCTTTTCTTCTTCTTCAATTTCTGATACCTTATTTGTATAGGTCTCAACATCATTATCGATATTTGCTATAATATCTGTAAAATGATCGGTACCTAAATTGGTTAATTCATCTTTTAAAGTATTTAAATTTGTAATAGCAGTATTTAAATCATCTTTTGAAGCGTTTTCAACGTCACTGATTACATAGGATTCATAGGTCGCATTATAATTGTCCACAATGGAATTTATTTCATCATTCACACGCCCCATCACTTCGGACAGAGTATCCTTTATGCTATCCTTATCGTCCGACTTAATGATTGCATCCTGCTCCAGTGTATCACTGATATTGTTAAGATTCTCTATCATGGTATCGCATGCTGCAATACTTTTATCATTCTCAAAGTTATCACTTTCCGTACTGATTAAATCATTAAAATAATCCACGAAATATTGATACATTTTCTTATTCGCTTTTGAATAATTCTGATACCAGTCTTCCTTTTTCGTTTCTTTGTTCTGGAAGTATTTTTCTATCACGGAAGTAATCTTCTCATCTGATTGAAAGGATGTATAAATCTCTGCTTTTTTTCCTTCTTCATTTTCCTCATCAAAGGATTGCAAATATGTTTCAATTGCTGTCTCTCCCTCCGTAAGGCTCTTGTTCTTTGCCTGCTTATCAAGGTTCACCTTAATCACGACCGCTACTGCTGCCACTATAATACACGCTGCGATGCAAGCCAGTATTATCTTTGTTTTCTTTTTCATTTTCATCACTCCTGTACTTTTATTTTCTTTTGCTTTCTGCTAATTTGTCGCTCGCATCTTATAGTATAGGCTTTCCTGTTATCTGCTCATATTGCGGAAAACTCCACAATGTCGATTTTCACAATACTTTTCTATAATCAAATTGATGCCAGACAGAAAGGAATGATATGCCATTATTAGCTATGCTCCCTTGTGGAATACTATGAAGTCCAAAAAGATATCCCAATACCAGCTTCTAAAGATGGGCATTGATAATAAAACTCTGGATGGATTAAAACACAACAAAAATATTACTGTACTCACCTTGGAAAAGCTCTGCACCATTATAGGCTGTACTCCAAATGATATTATTGAATTTAAATAGAGCGATACACCTTTGTCGATGTACCGCTCTACATATACTATTCCTTATTATCTTTTTCCATTTATTGTCAATTTGTTAAATACTTCTGAAAATGTTTAACCGCCTTTATTTCGAAATCACCGCATCATTTCTGGAAAGAAGATATACACAATACTGATTCATACTGATTCCTTCTCTCTGCGAATGTTCTGCTAATAATCTATGCAGACTTCGCGGAATTCTCAATTTAAACTGCCCTGAATAGTCTTCGAGACTATCTGGCTCATGAATTTCTATACCAGCTTCTAACGCTGCTTCAAACCATGCTTTTTTTGCATCCAAAGCATTTGTCACTGCACTCTCTACCGTTTCCCCGCAAGTAATACAGCCAGGTAAATCTGGATAAGAAACCACAAATCATATTTTTTCATGGTTTCCGCATTTCTGAATTCGTGCTTCTCATAGTAGCCAATCAGCTTTTCTTCGGCATCCCTTAAAGCAACCATATACACATCTTTATTCTGCTTCTCATTATGGGAGGTATAGATGAGATTGTGGCTTTCATCTGCTGCGAACCAGTCGATTACCTGCTGGATGCGTTTTTGCGATTCTTCATTATGGCAGTTTAAAAGGCTTCTTCCAACAAGGCTTTCACCGCCCCATTTCTCATAGCTTTTTACTGCAGTTGGATTCATATAAATGATTTCGTGCTTTAAATTGCATATCACAACGGAACAACGATCCTGGTCAATGATGCTTTCAAAATATGCTGCGTTAATGTCTGTCTGCATGGTTATGCTCCTTTTCCTTCTGTTCTTTCATTTTCCATATTGCCATAGGATGACTACAAATATTATCTAAAATTATTTTATCATCAAACAACAACTCTGGTCTATACTCTTTTCTTTCAAATGCCTCTAAATATTCTCTTTCTTCTGGTGTCAACATCATAAGTTCCTGTATATATGTTTTTGCCTTCTTCTTTCTCTCTTCCAGATTAAAATTATCTTTCTTCCTCAAAACCGGAAACAAATCTCTCCTGATTTTCGTAAAATTCAAGCCATCAATTGCAGATGTGTCAAAATTCCTGTTAATTACTTCTGCTGATACTGAAGCATAAAATATAATACATTTTCGTAGAAGAATTTCTTCCTCTTTTCCAAATAAACCATATGTTATCATATTATTGAAATCATATAAGTCCCTCGCTGCAGCCCTGCTCATTAATGCATTTGCCTTGGCAGCAAAAATTTCCATCGGATGTAATGTTCGAATCATCACATCTTCCTGAAACATATCCGTCACAATCCTCCGTTTTGTCGGTTCAAACAAATGTGACCGCAAGGAATAATTGATTTCCACCTTGATATTATCCCTATTTCCGCCTGCATTTTGATACAAAAACAAAAATGCATCTAAACTATGGCTATATCTTGATGATTCAGACCGGTAATACCCTGATTCTTCCATATATTCACACAATTGTTCCGTAATCTGTTTTCTATGCATCTGCGTATCATCTTTGGATAAGTTCGGAGTAAAATCTAAATCAATATCTACTGACAAACGTGGCAGATTGAATATTGTCATATTAATTGCAGTACCGCCTTTTAACGCTAAATGCTCCCTTAAATACGCATCACTGTTAATATATTTCAAAACTTCTTTCAACCGTAGCACTTTTTCAAATGTATCTCTGACAAATCCTGCCTGTTTTGCCGCTTTTTCTAATTCAATCTTATTATATGCTATCATCTAACACCCCATTTTTCATGCCATATATATCATTTGGAACAACCAGCTTCCAACTGTTATCATATTTTCCACCCGTCATCTCCTTCGTCAGATATCGCTTACTTTTTCCGATTTTTCCCCTGCAAAATTCAAAAAAATCATCACTTAATCCAAGCTTATTTTTATACGCCCAAAGCAGATACCCTGTCTTTTGATACAGGAACTGATTATGATACGCTTGCAGATACTGTAACAAACGTTTTTCCTGTAAGTGTGTCACTGCTTCTATATCTGCTATTACCTCCTCAATGCCGGCTATTTTGTCCATATCTTTAATACTGTCAACAACTGTCCTCTCCTTAGTTGTCACCCGTATACCACCACTGTACATAATCTCTTCAATACCGATATCACACTTTGAAGCAACATAACAATAATTATAACCATCAAATTCAAACTCTTTAAATGGTGTTTTAGACGAAACATATATATCATAATACACCTGGTCACCCATGCCATAATATTCCATTGCTGTATGATGCGATATATATGATGATTCCGTAATAGCACATCCTATCTGGTACTTGTTTGCAACAGGACTATCTGTTTCTCCACTTATACAAGTGTACATATTCTTTTTTATCCGAACAATGCGCCCCTTATTCAACAACCGTCGAACTGCTGAACAGGCTGATTCCATATTATGATAAAACTGATTCACATCATTTAATGTAAATACCGGATTTTTTAACAGTTCATAATATACATCCATAAATGATTAACCTCATTTTTCTTTGATTATTTACTATAATATCTCAATTAACATTTTAATTCAAGTTTATTTTTTTGTTTAAATAGTTTGTTTTTAAACAGTATTGTTGTTTTTTTAAACTCTTTCTTTTCAAAATAGAGCGATACACCTTTGTCGATGTACCGCTCTACATATAGACTATTCGTGCTTTAAATTACATATCACAACGGAACAACGGTCCTGGTCAATGATGCTTTTAAAATATGCTGCGTTAATGTCTGTCTGCATGGTTATGCTCCTTTTCTTTCTGTCTTGAATTTCTATTATGCTTTGCTTAATATTCCTTTTCTATTTTTCCCTCAATTCCATACATTTTTCGGAACGTATCAAGGTCTGCCTCATTTTTTATCAGCATTATTTCTTCTATCTTTCCTGTATGGATATCTTTAAAGCCTGCCACCTGTTCTCCATTGCAGATGCTGGCTTTAATAACAGGCTTCTTGTTCATTTTATCATAGGGCAATGGCATGGATTTTTTCTTGAATATTCTCATACTGTATATCCTCATAATTAAGATTCATTCTTATATTCCAATATATACTTTTCCACCAGTTTACCAAAACATTCCGCTGTTGCATGCACTGCATTGATAGCATGAAAAATAGCATAATATGCCCTGTTATTTGCTGCCTTATATTCCCCTGCATCTAATAATATTTTTGCTGCACGTAAGTCATCTTTTGCTGTTTCCATCCTATATTGGGCGAGTTCTTTTTTCATATCATCATTATTATGCTGCTCCATATAACCTTACTCCCTCTTTCCTTACATTCTCATAAAACGGATATGCTTCACTCCATTTGCGGAAATGTTCATCATTCTTTGTTATCGGCTTAATATCCAGGTCATTATCCATATTAAAATCGAATGTCGCATAAGATAACTGATGCTGATATTGCTTCATTTCCATATCTGTTATGTCAAGCAATATCATGATATCAATATCTGAATCTTCTTTAAAATCCCCTCTGGCGTATGAGCCATACAAAATCACTTCCTGCAAATGTGTTCCATATATTTTTTTAATTTCTGCTATATATTTATCTAACAATTCTTTCATGCTGTATGACATCATTCTCACCTCATTTTCTATGAATTTATAACAATTTCTATTTGTTGCAATTTTATTCTATTATAACATACCTGCATTTTTTCAGGCAACTGTCTGTTCCTTGTATACAAAAAATCCGTGGTTTGTACATCTCGCACACTCCACGGATTTTCTAAGGTCTTATCTTATTTCTTCTCTTTGGTTTCTTTTGCTTCTACTGCTTCTTCCGGTTTTTCGATTGCGGCAATTGCTGCTTTCTGCATTGGGATACGGCAGTTTCTGTTGCTGCCAAACTCAACGATAACAGTATCATCTTCAGATACGTCAATTACGATTCCGTAGAAACCGCTGGTTGTCAGTACGGTATCACCTACTGCTAACTCTGACATCATCTGCTCTTTTTTCTTTGCTTCTTTCTTCTGTGGACGAATCATGAAGAAGTATACGAATACAACCATAATTACTACCCACATAATAATGCTTCCCCAGGCCTGTGCCTGCTGTGATGCTAAAATAGACATTTCTTTTCCTCCTGAATTACAACTTAAGTTCATAAAAAACATTGTACACAAAAAGACTGCGTTTCACAAGTATTTTCCCGATATTTCATTCTTTTTTTAGATTTGTGCCTCTTTTTCACGGTTTATCTGGTTCATACCATAGAGTTTTTCCTCTTTGTATGACTTGTAGCTGCCGGCATCGATGGCGTCTCTGATTTCTTCCATCATGGTATTGTAGAAATACAGATTGTGTAATACGCAAAGGCGCATGCCAAGCATTTCCTTTGCCTTTAACAAATGGCGGACATAGGCTCTGCTGTAACGGCGGCAGGTCGGACACTGACAGCCCTCTTCGATTGGACGCATATCCTTTTCATATTTCTTATTAAAAAGATTAATCTTTCCCTGATTGGTATAAAGATGTCCATGGCGGCCATTACGGGTCGGATATACACAGTCAAAGAAATCCACACCACGGTCTACTGCCTCTAAAATATTTGCCGGAGTTCCGACACCCATAAGATAGGTTGGTTTCTCAAGTGGCAGATATGGAACGGTCTGGTCTAAGATATCATACATCTCTTCGTGGGTCTCGCCTACTGCAAGTCCACCTACTGCATAGCCATCTAAATCCAATTCACTGATTCGCTTTGCATGGTCAATCCGGATATCCGGATAAATGGCTCCCTGGTTAATTCCAAACAGCATCTGATTTTTATTAATGGTATCTTCCAACCCATTCAGTCTTGTCATTTCAGCCTTACAGCGTGCCAGCCAGCGGGTTGTTCTGGCTACGGATGCCTCTACATATCCACGGTCAGCCAGTGCCGGTGCACATTCATCAAATGCCATGGCAATGGTGGATGCCAGATTAGACTGTATCTGCATACTTTCTTCCGGTCCCATGAAAATTTTTGCTCCATCAATGTGGGAATGGAAATAGACTCCCTCTTCTTTGATTTTACGGAGTCCTGCCAGTGAAAATACCTGGAATCCACCGGAATCGGTAAGGATTGGTTTGTCCCACACCATGAACTTGTGCAGTCCGCCCAGCTCTTTGATTAATTTATCTCCCGGACGTACATGCAGATGATAGGTATTGGATAATTCCACCTGTGTCTTAATCTGCTCTAAGTCTTCGGTAGAAACAGCTCCCTTTATGGCAGCGACCGTTCCTACATTCATAAACACCGGGGTCTGTATATCACCATGTACGGTATGAAAAATGCCCCTCTTTGCTCTTCCATCCTGTTTTAATAATTCGTACATATAATCTCCTGTTTCTGTTCTTTTTACAAATACTATCCTAGCATACCTTGTTTTCGCACTTTTTGCAACTGTGGGATTGCCAGTATCTGAAAAATCTTCTATAATAGAGTCTGACTTTTTTACAAAAACAAATCAGGAGGATGCTATGGCAGGCTCAACTATTGGAACTAACTTTAAAATTACAACCTGGGGAGAATCACACGGAACAGGAATCGGTGTCGTAATTGACGGCTGTCCTGCCGGACTTTCCCTTTGTGAAGAAGATATACAGACCTATTTAAACCGGCGTAAACCGGGACAATCTGCTTTCTCTACCCCGCGAAAAGAGGATGATGCAGTACATATTCTTTCCGGTGTCTTTGAAGGCAGAACCACCGGAACTCCAATCTCACTGATTGTGGTAAATGAAAACCAGCATTCCAAAGACTACCGTGAGATTGCTTCCTACTATCGTCCGGGACATGCTGACTTTACCTTTGATGCCAAATACGGTTTCCGGGATTACCGTGGTGGCGGACGTTCTTCCGGCCGTGAGACTATCGGACGTGTGGCTGCCGGTGCGGTTGCCGCAAAGATTTTAAAGGAACTTGGCATTGAGATTCTCACCTACAGTAAGAGCATCGGTCCCATCACCATTGACGAAACCAGATTTGATGCTGCAGAAATTACGAAGAATCCGCTCTATATGCCGGATGCAGATGCTGCTGCAAAAGCCGCTTCCTATCTGGAAGAATGCAAAGCCATGCAAAACTCTGCCGGCGGTATTATCGAATGTGTTATTACCGGTGTTCCTGCAGGAATCGGTGACCCGGTATTCGAAAAAATCGATGCAAATTTAGCTAAAGCAATTTTCTCCATTGGTGCTGTAAAAGGCTTTGAAATCGGTGATGGATTTGCAGTTGCTGCTGCTACCGGACTTACCAACAACGATGCCTTTGTAACGGATGAAAACGGTTCTGTCACAAAAGAAACCAACCACGCCGGCGGTATCTTAGGCGGCATGAGTGATGGCTCGCCGATTGTATTCCGTGCTGCCATCAAGCCGACTCCTTCCATTGCTTCCACCCAGAAGACCATAAATAAAAACGGCGAGGAAATCGAAATCAATATCAAGGGACGTCACGATCCGATTATCGTTCCAAGAGCTGTTGTGGTTGTCGAATCCATGGCTGCCATTACTATTTTCGATGCCATGCTTTCTAACATGAGTGCCCGGATGGATGGAATCAAAGATTTCTACAAGAAATAAAGGCTTCTATCAGAAATAGCAAAATCCCTGTCTGCTACAAGTCACAAACTCAGGTGACCTTCCGCTGACAGGGATTATTTTTTTATTATGCCTGCATTTTGCTTAGAATCTCATCAAAGATAGCTGCTGCCACTTCATCCTTTGACATAATCGGCAGCTCTTTTTCTTCTGCCGCCGTAATCAGGGTTACCACATTGGTATCGGTACCAAATCCGGCTCCTTTGACTTTCAGATTATTGGCAACAATCATATCAAGCTTCTTCTTTTCTAACTTGGCTTTGGAATTTTCTTTCAGATGCTGTGTCTCCATGGAAAATCCACACAGGAACTGTTTTTCCTTCCGGGCAGAAATGGTTCCCAAAATATCTTTCGTGCGCTCCATTTCCAGCGCCAGTCCACCATCGGCTTTTTTTATTTTCTCATCCGCAACGGTCTTTGGGCGGTAATCTGCTACTGCTGCAGCCATGACTACAATATCCTGTTCTGCAAATGCATCTGTAACAGCCTGATACATCTCTTCTGCCGTAACCACCGGAATTGTATTTACAAAAAAAGGCTTTTCAAGGCTGGTCGGTCCGGTGACCAGTGTTACCTCTGCCCCTCTTCTTGCCGCATTCTTTGCCAGTGCATAACCCATTTTTCCAGTGGAATGGTTGGTCACATAACGTACCGGGTCAATTGCCTCCTGGGTGGCTCCTGCTGTGATGAGAACCTTCTTTCCTGTCAGGTCTTTCTCACAGGCAGCTTCCTGCAGAATATATTCTAACAGTTCTTCCGGTTCCGGAAGTTTTCCCCTTCCGGTATCGCCACAGGCAAGATAGCCTGAGGATGGCTCAATGATGTGATAACCATATTCTCTTAGCTTCTTAAGATTATCCTGTGTTACCGGATTGTCAAACATATGTGTATTCATTGCTGGGGCAAGATATATCGGAGCCTCACAGGCTAACATGGTAGAAGTGAGCATATCATCTGCAATTCCGTGTGCCAGCTTTGCAATGACATTTGCAGAAGCCGGAGCAATCATCACCACATCTGCTTCCTGTGCCATGGCAATATGTGCCACATGATATCCGCTGTTGCGGTCAAAGGTATCGTCAATTACCTTATTTCCGGTCAGTGTCTCAAAGGTAACCGGTGATATAAACTGCTCTGCATTTTTCGTCATAATTACATGCACATCTGCGTGCTGCTTTACCAGCATACTGGCAAGCGAAGCCGCTTTATATGCTGCAATACTGCCTGTCACTGCCAGTAATATATTCCTGCCCTTTAACATATGAATTACCTCCTGTGTACTTTATTCAATACCATTCCAATTGCGGCTACCAGAACGGCTGCTACAATTGCTTCTATAATTCCATTAAAGCTGATAACGCCAAGGATTACCCCCATAACTGCGCCCGGTTCAATGCTCAATGCATTGGCATATGCCTCTTTATAGAAAATATAAATCATCGGCATTACAAGCAGTGTATTGGTCAATGCACCGGTCACGCCGGCATAGACATAGCCCAAGAATCTACCATCCTTCTTTCTTCCGGTCAATTCCACTACAATAAAATAAATAACTGCTGCAGCTGCACCTGATATCCAGCCAATCATTTCCTTCGAATCTGTTGTCAGCATTTTAGCAAAGAACGCATGGATACCAACCAGTAAAAGTACACTGATTACAAGATTACTGATTACCTTTGCAGCCTTTGCATGGCTGGATGTAGTTAATTTTACAATTCCACGATATACGAAATATGGGATGATACCTACTAAAATTCGTGGTACAAAACAGATAATGGTACTCTTTACCACTCCTGCTGCGCCATCGATGCTGCTTGCCAGTATCGGTGAAAATACAAATGCTGACATAGAAGTTGGCATCAATGTATTTTTAATAAAACTGGTTAATCCAAATACAAATCCCAAAAAGGCACCTTTTTTCGGTCCGCAGAAAATTGCACCTAAAATAACCGGTATATGGATAATCGTTGCATTAATTACTACTAAAGGAATAAATCCTAACGGGGTAAATGCCATTACGACAATAATGGCGGTAAATAAAGCTGTCAGAACCAGCTCATAAGATTTTGGGATACTTCTGTCCCTGGTAAAAGCTACGTTTTTTTCACTCATAGTCTCTTCCTCTTTTCTTGAATTTTCTTTTTCTATTTTCTTTTTTCTCCGCATTTTAAGGCTTTGCGGCCAAGCACTTCCATTGATAGCCTCCGGACCGGTAGGCTTCAACCGTGTTATTCTATCATAATTTTTCCAAAAAAGAAAGATGTCGTCTGTTATTTTTTTAACAAACGACATCTTTTTACCCTTTTTACATGAATACCGAAAACTGCCTGGTTAAAGCATGTTTCCTGTAGTTCGCTTTTAACTTAGTTTATGGATATAAATACAATTCGGCTTGTCTACCGGAATCGGCTTCTCTTCCATCAGAATGTATTTCTTCTCATAATCTACCTTAAACATGGTAATCTCATTGGTCTCATTATTAAGGCTCATGAAATGCATTCTGTCCGGACAGATACCAATCATTTTCGGATAATCACCACTGATTTTCGAATTACACATCATGGTAAGACATCCGCTCTCTTTATCAATTTCATAAATCGATACGGAGTTTGCACCTGCATTACTGCAGAATAAATATTCACCATCCATTGTCACTTCCAGACCGGATGCAGCACAGACATCAGCTTCCTTCGGTGTGGTCGTTGTAATGGTCTGAACCTTCTCGAAATGCGGCTGGTCATTTTCTAACGTATAGGAAAATACCTCTATCTGATTCAACAGTTCATAGAGAATATAAGCAAATCTTCCATCACGGCTGAAGCGAATCATATGCGGTGCAGATTCCAACGGACAACGGATGATATCTGCAAGCTTCATCCTGCCATTCTCATAGTCAATCCGGTAAATCTTTACATGATCTAATCCATTATCCACTGCACACAAGAACTTCTCGTCCGGTGTCAGCTTCACGCAGTCTACATGTGGCTTGGAGCTTCGCTCTGCAATGGTCCGTCCTATTCCCTTATGAAAAATACCGTCTGCGATTTCTCCGATGCTGCCGTCTTCCTCCAACTTCATCATGGTCACTCTGCCATCATGATGACCGCCTACGAAAAGATAACGGTTCTTACTGTCCACTTCCACATAACAGCCACGCATACCGCCAATCCACTGCTTGTTCATTGGCTCAAGGTCTCCGTCCGGCAGAATGTGAAATGCTTCCACGCCTTCATCTGCAATGGAATATAAGAATCTGCCATCCTTCGATACCAGCAAATCGGAAGGATTATTGATGGGAACCACTTTCCGTTCCTTCATTTCTCCGCTTTTTGCATCCAAATCATATAAATGGATTCCGATACTGTTCTCATGGGTATACGTTCCGACATAAACAACATACTTTTCTTCCATAGGTCATTCCTCCTGTCTGCGTAAAATATCATACATCTCCAGTTCCTGTCCTAAATCAATGTAAAGCACCTGTTTTGGATGTGGTGCTGATTCCATTTCGTTTCCATCTTCGTCCAAAATCCGTTTTACGGTAACCGGAATATTTCTTCCATCCGGTTTCATGACTTCAATCTGTTCCCCTACGGAGAATTTATTTCTCTGTTCAATTCGATATAATCCCTCTTCGTTGCGTTCTCCTACAATTCCAAGGTAGGTATACTCTTTGATATAAGTGTTATTATCGTAAATCTGGCTCTCTTCCGAAGGCTTTCCAAAGAAAAATCCGGTGGTAAACTGGCGATAAGTACAGTTAGAAATCTGTTCTAAATACCAGTCCATATTTTCTTTATATTTCTCCGGTGAGGTAAGATAATCATCAATGGCTTTCCGGTAAGTACGTGCTACAGTAGCAACATAAAGTGCTGTCTTCATCCGTCCTTCTATCTTAAAGGAATCAATACCTGCCTCAATCAATTCCGGGATGTGCTCAATCATGCACAAATCCTTGGAGTTAAAAATATAGGTACCACGTTCATTTTCATAAACCGGCAGATACTCTCCCGGACGTTTTTCCTCTACCACTGCATATTTCCAGCGGCACGGATGAGTGCAGGCTCCCTGGTTGGCATCTCTTCCGGTAAAATAATTACTTAAAAGACATCTTCCGGAATAGGAAATACACATTGCTCCATGCACAAATGTCTCGATTTCCATTTCATCCGGAATATTTTTGCGAATCTCAGCAATCTCATTTAAAGAAAGCTCCCTTGCTGTTACCACACGCTTTGCGCCCTGGTTCCACCAGAACTGATACGTTCCATAGTTGGTATTATTGGCCTGGGTACTGATATGACGCTCGATTTCCGGGCAGATTTCTTTTGCAATGGTATAAATACCCGGGTCGGAAATAATCAGGGCATCCGGCTTGATTTCCTTTAACTGGGTAAAGTACTCTCTTACACCTTCCAAATCCCCATTATGAGCCAGTATATTTGCTGTTACATAAACTTTTACGCCATGCTCATGGGCAAACTGGATGCCCTCTGCCATATCCTCCATGGAAAAGTTTTTTGCCTTCGCACGAAGTCCAAATACTTCTCCGCCGATATATACGGCATCCGCTCCATAAATGACTGCAATTTTTAATACTTCCAGACTGCTGGCTGGAATCAGTAATTCTACCGGTCTCATTGATTTATTTCTCCTAATATTTCAATCTGTATCATCTATTTCTTAATGCTAATGGTAACACCGTCTCCAATCGGAAGCACCGATGTGGTAAGACTGTCATTGTGTGTCAGTTCATAAAGATATTCCCGCATTCTCTTATGAATGGTCCGGTTTCTTCTGGTTACTGCATAATGGGATTCGATAATATCTCCCTCCTGCAGCACATTGTCAGATACCAGTAATGCACCAGGCTTCATCAGCCGAAGAATATCCGGCAGGAAATTGATATACTGTCCCTTTGCCGCATCCATAAAAAGAAAATCATAAGGATCTTCTAACGTCTTTAACACCTCTGTGGCATCTCCCGGAATCAGTGTGATTTCTTTCTCTTTTCCGGCACGTTTGAAATTTTCCTGTGCAATAGGAATTCTTTTCTCGTAATTTTCTATGGTTGTAATCCGGCATGGCACCGGATTATATTCTTCCATCAGAAGTGCAGAAAATCCTACTGCAGTTCCCACTTCCAAAATCCGCTCCGGCCGCTTTAATGCCAGCATGGATTTTAAAAAGCTCTGCATTTCCTTACGGATAACCGGCACATAATTCTTCTTTGCCTCTGCCTCAATTTCCTCTAAAAGCGGTGTATTTCCACTGTCTAAAGAATTGATATACGTTACTAATCGTTCCTCTACTATCACGTTGTACCCTCTGTATCTTTTTCCGAAACCGGTGACATGGCTTCCATCATTTCTTTCGCTGTCATGGAAGTATTCAGCGTATATATTCCCGGTTTGATTTTTTTAGAATACGCAGAAAGCTTTAACTGCACTGCAAAAAGCCTGGCATCACGGATAAGTCCTTTCTCCTCTAACATACTTCCAATATCACTACCGGACATTCCAGCCTCTATCTGAACCACAATATCCTTGCCATCACCGGATGACACCGGCTGCTCTGTATACACGCGATATCCGAAATCATATGCATAGCTTCCTGCCTTAAAAAGTACAAAAATCACCAGTACAACAACAAGAACAGAAAAACTGATTCGGACAATTTTCATCACAATCTTACTGGCACTCATCGCACAACCTCTCCATTATCTTTCGTTTACAAAACCTACTTCAAAATTCAGGCCACCAACCAGTCTGAAATTAATTTTCTGCAGCAGACGGCAGAATGCAAGCTCTGCTGTCATAAATTCTTCTGCAACCGGATTCTTGCGGATATCTATATTTTCCCGCTCCAGATGGTCTACTTCCCAGAACAGATCCACATTTTTACTGTTCTGAATCTGGTAATTCTTCTGGCGGAATGCAAATACAATCTGCTCTAATTCCGGATTCGCATGCAGCTTATTCTTTGCTTCCTGATAACGCTTATATTCATTGGTATCCTGAATTGCATTTACAAGTTCTGTTACCTTATCTTCTACTACGCTCATGTTCATCCACCCACATTAAACTTCCATAATAATTGGAATAATCATCGGTCTGCGCTTTGTCTCTTTCCAGACAAAATCACCTAAAGCATCTTTGATTTCTGTCTTAATCTTGCTCCAGTCTGTAATATTCTTATCCATGCAGTGTTCCATGGTTCCCTCTAATACATGACGAGCTTCCTCCATCAGGCTTTCTGCCCCACGTACATAGACAAATCCTCTGGATACGATGTCCGGTCCTGCCAGCACCATTCCGGAGCCACTTTCCAATGTCATTACAACAATAATGATTCCTTCTTCTGCCAGATGCTGTCTGTCACGCAATACAATATTTCCTACGTCACCAACACCAAGTCCGTCTACCATGACATCGCCTACCTGTACATGTCCGGTAACTGCTGCGCTTTCCTCATCCAGTTCTAATACATCACCGGAAGACAAGAGGAAAATATTTTCTTTATCAATGCCAAGTTCTTCTGCAATCTTAGCCTGGGCAACCAGATGACGGTATTCTCCATGAACCGGAATTGCATATTTCGGTTTTACCAGTGAGTAAATCAGTTTGATATCCTCCTGACAGGCATGACCGGAAACATGAACATCCTGGAAAATAACCTCTGCACCTTTCATGGTCAGTTCATTAATGACACCGGACACTGCTTTTTCATTACCCGGAATCGGGTTGGAACTAAAAATGATGGTATCCTTTGGTTTAATTGTTATCTTACGATGCATGCCGGATGCCATACGGGATAATGCCGCCATGGATTCTCCCTGGCTTCCTGTTGTAATGATAACCGTCTGCTCATCCGGATAATTCTTCAGCTGTTCAATATCAATCAGGGTCTGCTCCGGGATGGTAAGGTATCCCAGTTCAGACGCAATCGTAATGATATTTACCATGCTTCGTCCTTCAATCACTACTTTTCTGCCATACTTATTGGCAGAGTTCATAATCTGCTGTACACGGTCTACATTGGATGCAAAAGTTGCAATAATGATTCGTGTGTTCTTATGGTCAGCAAAAATATTATCAAAGGTCTTTCCTACGGTACGCTCCGACATGGTAAAGCCAGGACGTTCTGCATTGGTGGAGTCACACATCAATGCCAGTACACCCTTCTTACCAATCTCACCAAAACGCTGTAAATCGATAGCATCACCATATACCGGTGTATAATCCACTTTAAAGTCTCCGGTGTGGACAACTGTTCCTGCCGGTGAATAAATGGCAAGAGCTGCCGCATCCTGAATACTATGGTTGGTACGGATAAATTCCACGCGGAAGCAGCCTAAGTTAATATGCTGTCCGTATTTTACTACCTTACGTTTTACTTTCTTGAGCATATTATGCTCTTCTAACTTGTGTTCGATAATTGCAATCGTAAGCTTAGTTGCATAAATCGGCACATTGACTTCTTTTAAAATATAAGGGATTGCTCCGATATGGTCTTCGTGACCATGGGTAATAAAAAATCCCTTTACTTTGTCAATATTATCTTTTAAATAAGTCACATCCGGGATAACAAGGTCTACACCAAACATGTCATCCTCCGGGAATGATAAACCGCAGTCCACAACAATAATACTGTCTTCGTATTCAAAGGCAGTTATGTTCATTCCAATCTGCTCTAATCCGCCTAATGGAATGATTTTCAATTTTGAATTTGCTTCTTTTTTCAAAATATTACCTCCATAAATTCTTTCTTTTCGCGCTCATTGCATTTGTCCGCAATTACATAAGTTCTCCTAGAATTCAATGTCTACATCTTCCATTAATTCTGCGAAAATTTTTGCAAGTGCTTCTAACTCTTTATCATCTTCCACCATTTCATAGATGGTATTGTGATCATCTTCATTCTGTGTTTCTTTTAAAATAAATGCATCCGAATCACCCTCTTCGTCTACTGTGACAAGAAGGTAATTGATTCCCCGTATGGTTGTCTGCTCTAATACATAAAATTCTGCTGACTCATTGGTATCCGGGTCTGTAAAATTTACTTTTTCCATATTTACTCCTGATTCTTTTCATTCTGCAGATAGTCAAGGTATCCCTGTAAAATAAAGGATGCCGCTATCTGATCCACATATTCTTTGCGATTCTCTCTTCGGATTCCGGCTTCCATCATAAGATTATCCGCCGCAACAGTAGTAAGGCGTTCGTCCCACAGCTCTACTGTAAGTCCGGTACGCCTTTCTAACATTTCTTTAAATTCTAAGGTTTTTTCACAACGCTCGCCTTCACTATTATTCATATTTTTCGGAAAGCCGAGAACAATTTTCTCCACGTTATATTCTTTGATTAATTCTTCAATACGTGCCAATGTCTGACGCAGCTTATTTTCTGATTTTCTGCGCACAATCTCAATTCCCTGTGCAGTAATAAGCAGTTCATCGCTAACGGCAACTCCAACGGTTTTAGAACCGAAGTCAAGACCGATTATCCGCATCAACTGCCTCCTACTTCCATGAATTTGTATGGATATATTCCTTTAATATCTCTTCCACAAGTTCGTCACGTTCTACTTTCATAATCAGACTTCTTGCATTATTGTGACTGGTAATATAAGTCGGATCACCAGACATAATATATCCAACAATCTGATTGACCGGATTGTATCCTTTCTCGGATAATGCCTCGTATACAATCTTAAGTACATCATGTACCCTGATTTCCGGTTCTTTTTCAACTCTAAAATATTGTGTGTTATTCATGTTCTGCATTTTTTCACGCCCTTATTTTGCTCTTTTGTTCTTCCTAATGAAAAAGCATCGCTAAACCTATTCTAATATAAAGTACTGCAAAATTCAACCATTATTCAAAATACACTTCTCATACACTTATCTTTTCCCGATAATTCTACTCTGCTTTTTCAATATTTTCCATCCGGTATACATCCGCTGAAATCCGTCCGGTCACTACACCTTTCACCAAAATATTTTCTTCCCCTTCTGCCTCCGGCACTGCTATCTTTACATATTCTTTGGTATATCCGGTAAAATATACATTTCCTGCGATTTCATCGGTTTCTTCTAATAATATTTCTTCCGGTCTGCCAACATAATACTCCCGGAATTCTTCTGACATTTCCTGTGCCAGTGCCAAAAGTACCTTACTGCGTTCTGTCTTCACCTGTTCCGGCACCTGATCCGGCATCACTGCTGCCTTCGTACCTTTGCGCTTGGAATACTTGAAAATATGCATCTCATAAAAATGAATCCGCTCTAAGAATTCCTTCGTTGCCTCAAATTCTTCCTCTGTTTCTCCCGGGAATCCTACGATAACATCTGTGGTAATTGCCGGATGGGTAAAATATTTCCGAATCAGCTTACAGCCTGCTTCATAAGTGGCTGTATCATATTTCCGGTTCATCCGCTTTAAGGTTGCATCACATCCGCTCTGCAGGGACAGGTGAAAATGCGGACAGATTTTTTCTAATTTTGCCAGCTCTTTCACAAAATTCTCATCGATGATTCCAGGCTCCAAGGAACCCAGACGAATCCGGCGGATACCTTCTACTTTATGCACTTCCTGAATCAGATGTAAAAGATTATCTCCATGGTCTAATCCATAGGAACTTAAATGGATTCCGGTCAGTACCACTTCCTTACAGCCATTTGCTGCAAGTGTCTCCACTTCACGCACGACCTCTTCTGCCTTACGGCTTCTGATTCTACCTCTCGCATATGGAATAATACAATATGTGCAGAACTGGTTGCAGCCATCCTGCACCTTTAAGAAAGCTCTGGTATGTTCTTCCGTCCGGCTGATAGACAGTGCTTCATATGCTCTGCCTTTTTCATTAATATCGCAGATATTTTCCTTCCAGTCATCCACTCCTTCGGTTTCTTCGTTTGCATTTTTCTTCTGGTTCATACAGTTTTCAATAAGCTCCACCAGTTCATGTTTCTTGTCATTTCCGATAATGATATCCACGGATAAATCCCTTGCTGCTTCTTCCGATGAAGTCTGGACATAACAGCCGGCAGCGACAACGATACTGTCCGGATTTTCTTTTTTTGCTTTATGAAGCATCTGGCGGGATTTCCGGTCTGCCATGTTGGTTACCGAACAGGTGTTAATCACATAGACATCCGCCTGTTCCGTAAAAGGAACAATCTCATAACCTGCCTGTTCTAATAACTGCTGCATAGCCTCCGTCTCATATGCGTTCACCTTGCATCCCAAATTGTGCAATGCTGCTTTTTTCATTCGATTTTTTCCTCACTTCTAGTTGACTTTTACCTCCAAAGAAGTTACTATTAAGAAAAAGTATTTATAGCAACCAAGGAGGTCTTACTATGAAAACAGTTCAAATTTCATTAAACTCAATCGATAAGGTGAAATCCTTCGTAAACGCAATCACACAGTTCGAATTTGATTTCGACTTAATCTCTGGAAGATACGTTATCGATGCTAAATCTATCATGGGTATCTTCAGCTTAGATTTATCCAAACCAATCGACTTAGCAATTCATGCAGAGTCTAATCTGGATGAGATTATGGAAGCATTAAAACCTTATCTTGTATAATTGAATTGATGTAAATGAATTGAGGGGATTGCGAAAGCAATCCCTTTTTTTATTTGTGCAGGAACCCGCTACGCTGTGCGGGTCCCTTATTTAATTCCGTTTCTATATATTGCTCTGCTTTTATATATTATCTGTTTCTACATAATATTCTGCTTCTAAACAGCATTCTATTTCTATTCACACTACTCTGCTTCTACGTGAATCACTTCTACCGTATCAATTGCAGTCTGCATCAGTTCATCAATCTTCTCTTCTAACTTTGTTTCAGATTTCTTGATGTATTCAATGTTCGGTTTGGTAACCGGATGCTTTGCCACAAAAATGGTACAGCAGTCTTCAAACGGCTGGATAGATGTCTCATAGGTATTAATTTTTTCTGACACTTCTACGATTTCCTGCTTGTCAAATCCAATCAATGGGCGGTATACCGGCATGGTACATACTTCATTGGTTGCCGCTAATGACTGCATAGTCTGGCTTGCAACCTGTCCGATACTCTCTCCGGTAATCAGTCCTAAACAGCGGTTTTCTTTAGCAAAATGCTCTGCCAGTTTCATCATATAGCGGCGCATGATAATGGTAAGCTCCTCATGTGGACATTTCTCATAAATATAAAGCTGGATATCGGTAAAATTCACTACATGAAGATTGATAGGTCCGCTGTATCTTGCTACCAGTTTTGCCAGATCCACTACCTTCTGTTTTGCACGTTCTGAAGTATATGGCGGTGCATGAAAATAAGTTGCGTCCAACGCTACTCCACGTTTTGCAATCATATAACCTGCTACCGGACTGTCGATTCCGCCGGATAATAATAACATTGCTTTTCCGTTAGAACCTACCGGCATTCCACCCGGTCCCGGAATTTCCTTGGAATAAATATTGATAAGGCTTCTGATTTCAATGCAGACCATAACCTCCGGGTTATGCACATCTACCTTGCTCTCCGGGAACGCATCTAAAATTTTTCCACCCAGTTCAGCATTGATTTCCATGGAATCAAGAGGATAATTCTTTCTTGCTCTCCTTGCATTTACTTTAAAGGTAAAGTTCTTTTCCGGATATTCTTTACCCAGATAATCTACCACTGTCTCCGCTAATTTATCGAAGCCTTCATCCTCTACCTGAAGTAATGGACAGAATCCTACAATACCAAATACACGGCTTAATGCTTCTACGGTCTCGTCATAATCATAGTCATCGGATACTACATTGACATAGATTCTTCCCTGCTCTTTGGTTACTTCAAACTCGCCCTCTGCTGTCTTTAACGCATGGCGGATCTGCTCCATTAACATATTTTCAAAAATGTAGCGGTTCTTTCCCTTTACTCCGATTTCTCCATATTTTACCAGAAATGATTTATACATATGATTTCCTTTCTCTTTTAATGTCTTGTATATTTCTTCAATACCGGAAGCAGCTCTCCCAGTACTTCTAATGCGTAATCAATCTCTTCTTCCGTTGTATGCACACTGAAGGAAAAACGCAGTGTGGAATCCAGAAGGTTTTCCTTTAAATGAATATTTCTAAGGGTCTTGCTTCCCTTCTGTTTGCCTGCATGATTATTGGAAGAGCAGGCAGAACCGGAAGATACATAAATCCCCCTGTCTTCCAGTGAATGTAATAATACTTCACTTCGGATTCCTTCAAAGCTGACGCTGACGATATGTGGTGCTGAATCCTCTCCGGTCTTTCCATTTACATGGGTTCCTTCCAGCTTTTCGATTCCGTCGATAAAACGCTGCTTTAATCCGTAAAGATGCGCTCTCTTTTCATCGAGATTCTCATAGATTTCTTCTGCTGCTTCTCCAAGACCTGCAATTGCCGGTACATTTTCCGTTCCGGAACGCATTCCCTTCTGCTGTCCACCGCCTAATATCAGCGGCTTTAATTTCGTCTTTTCCTTCACCCAGAGGAATCCGCTTCCCTTTGGACCGTGAATCTTATGTCCGCTGACGGAAAGCATGTCTATGCCAAGCTTCTTTGGATAGATATACATTTTTCCATAAGACTGGATTGCATCTACATGAATCAGTGTATCCGGATTCTTTTTCTTAATAAGCTCTGCAGCTTCTGCAACCGGCTCGATGGCTCCGATTTCATTATTTACCTGCATCATGGAAACAAGAATGGTCTGTTCCATTACTGCTTCTTCTAATTCTTCCAGTGAAATAATTCCATTCTCATCCACAGAAAGATAAGTAATGTCAAAGCCCTGCTCCTTTAAGAATTCCATTGGATTCTCTACGGATGCATGTTCAATGGATGTGGTTATAATATGATTTCCCGCTCTGCGGTTTGCCATTGCAGCACCGATAATCGCAAGATTATTTGACTCCGTTCCACCGGATGTAAAGATGATTTCTTTTTCTGATACTCTTAATGTTTTTGCTATTTTCTTCTTTGCAGTCTCAACAAATCGTTCTGCCTCAATTCCTTTCATATGAAGGGAAGATGGATTGCCATAATCCTTCGTCAGAAGGTCTACCATTAACTGACACGCCCGGTCACTGCAGCGGGTGGTCGCAGAATTATCCAGATATGCTTCCATACTTTTCTACACTTTCTTACTGTTTTTTCGTTATATACGGCTCTCTAATTGCAGCATCAGCATGGACATCATGCAGATACCTGCTGTATCTGTCCGAAGTATTCTTCTTCCTAAGGAAATGGACTGCATGGTCTCTCTTGCTTTTGCAATCTCTTCCTCTGCAAATCCGCCTTCCGGTCCTATCATAATGCTGATACTCTTCCCCGGTTCGATTTGCTCTAATACTGTCCTGGTTCCTTCCATGCCATTTTCATTTTCATAAGGCACTAAGCGGATATCACAGTTTTCTGCCAGCTTTAAGGCTTCCTTGAAAGATACTACTTCATGAATCTTTGGAATGATACTGCGCTTTGACTGTTTTGCTGCAGTCTCTGCCTGCGCCTGCCATTTTTGTACCCGTTGTGCTGCCTTTTTTCCTTCCAGCTTTACCACACAGTATTTCATGGCTACCGGAATGATTTCATAGACACCAAGTTCTACTGCCTTTTCAATCACCGTTTCCATCCGATCTCCCTTCGGCAGTGCCTGAAATAAATAGATTTTAGACGGAAGCTCGGTTCCTTCTTCGTCCACAGATACTATGTCTGCCTGCACGAAATTTTCTCCGGTTTCTGCAATCTTACAAAAATAATTGCCACCTTCACGGTCACTGATGCGAATCGTCTCTCCGATTTTCATACGCAGCACATTCCGGATATGATTTACATCGCTTCCGGTTATGGTAACATATTCTTTGCCCACCTGGCTTTTTTCAACAAAAAACTGATGCATCTATTTTACCTCTGATTTTTCCGTGCAGTTACATTGACCCATTCGCCCTGATGGTTGACTTCTAAGATTTCAAAGCCTGCCTGCTCTAAAGCTTCTTTTACTTCGTTTTCTTTAAAATCAATAATTCCGGAAGTAATAAGCACTCCCTGCTCTTTCGCACACTGATAAAGTGCCGGTGCCATCGGAATAATAATATCCGCTAAAATATTCGCTACGACCAGATCATAACCTGTGCCAATCTTTTTCTGAAATGCTTTATCGTCAATCAGGTTTCCAACATAAAATTCACCTGAATTTTCTGCCAGATGATTGACTGTCATATTTTCATGAGTTGATGTGATACAATCTCCATCCACATCCGTACCCACTACGCTGCCTGCACCAAGCTTTAATGCTGCAATGGATAAGATTCCGCTACCGCATCCTACATCCAGAACACGCTCGCCCTCTTTTAAATATTTACGAATCTGTCGGATACAAAGCTGTGTTGTCTCATGCTTTCCGGTTCCAAAGGAAATACCCGGGTCAATCTCGATTAAGAATTTATTTTTATCCTCTTCCTTTAATGGTTCCCAGGTTGGTTTGATTAAAATATCATCGATATAAAAAGACTGAAAAAACTGTTTCCAGTTATTAATCCAGTCGATATCCTCGGTCTGGCTGGAGGTAATATCTCCGCTTCCGATTTCTACCATGCTTCTTAACTGCTCTAAACCAATGCGGACTGCCTTTAAAGTCTCGGTATGGTCTTCGCCTGCCTCTAAATAAAAGCTGACTTTGCTTTTACCTTCGTCTGGTGGAAGCTCCGGCGGAAAATCAATAAACATTTCTCCTGTTTCTTCTTTCGTCAATGGTACATTGTCTTCAATTTCAATTCCTTCAATGCCATTTTCTGATAACATCATGCTGATAAAATCCTCAGCTTCTGTTGTTGTATCTATTGTATATTTATCCCATTTCATAGTTTCTGCTCCTGTTCTTATCTTAACCTTCTATTATAAAAAGCAAACATTTTAATCTTAACATAGCTTTTTATTTTTCGCAACTGTAAGGGAATCAACGGTAACCAGCAGACAGCTTCTTTAGATACATAGCGACGCCTACGCATGTCTGGTAACACAAAAACAGCGGAACATATTTCTTCTGCCCGCTGATTTTCCTGTTTATTGCTATGTCATTGCTGTGCTATTATTGCAATCTTATTACTGATATTTTACTTCCAGTTTCTGCATCAGTACCTGATATTCCCGGTTAATTTCCTGAATCGTACCGGTGTCTCCATTGAGATTATCCGGATGATATATTTTAATCAAATCCTTATAACGCTTCCGCAATGATTTTTCATTGCCCACGCCCATAAAGAACATTTCTCCCTTCACCACATTGGATGATTGGCTTCTATTCTCCTGTTCAAATTCATGTACTCTGCTGTAAAAGTCTCTCTGACGCTCAATTTTCTGCTTTTCGGCAGCAAGTTTCTGAAGTTCACTTTCTAATATTTTCCACTTCATGTCAAAAAGATGCTGTTCCCGCTTCATCCGCTCCTGTTCAAGATTCTTCTCCATCTCGAATTTCCGCTTCTGGAATTCTAACTCCCTCTGATGGCGTTCCATCTCGCGTTTGGAATTTTCCAGTTCTCTCCTTGTATGTTCCAGTTCCACAGTCTGCTGAAAACACCATTTTTCAAACTGTGCTGCATCCTTCTTAATCACAGCGCTGTTATGCTGCTTCATAAATCTCTCTCCTTGTCTCATAAACGGTTGCCTAAATCAACATATGGTTACAAAAAACTTATGAATCAGGAATAGTATACAATATGTTGTCACAAAATGCAACAACGAGAAACTCACTTTTGCAGTTTTCCAGAGTTATCGCGGTGCTCGCCAAATCTGCATGCAGGCATGCGATTTTTCTCGCTACTCGCGTAAAAAAAGCTGCCTCCATTTTTCAGGAAACAGCTTTATCATTTTTATAAATCATCGAAGGACTCTTTGATTTTTCCCATAAATCCCTTTTTCTTTTTCGTGCCTGCCGCACCATTCTGTGTCTTTAATGAATTACCGGTCTCTGCATCAAACTGGCGCAGTGCCTCTTTTGCAGCTTCATTTAATCCGGTCGGAACCTGAACCACAAGTGTAACATACTGGTCACCACGGACTGCCTTGTTACGCAGGGATGGGATTCCTTTTCCTCTCAGACGGATTCTGGTGTCGGTCTGTGTACCAGGTTTTACTTCGTAGACCACATCGCCGTCGATGGTTGTAATTCTTACTTCTCCACCCAGTGCTGCCTGTGCAAAACTGATTGGTGCTGTTGAATATACATCCATGCCCTGTCTCTGAAGGATTGGATGGCGGGATACTACTACTTCTACCAGAAGATCTCCTCTTGGTCCGCCATTTACACCCGGCTCACCTTTTTCACGGATTCTTACACTCTGACCGTTATCAATTCCGGCAGGAATGCTGACCTTAATCTTCTTCTTGCTGGCAATGTAGCCGGTTCCACGACAGTCCGGACATTTGTCACGAACAATTTTACCGCTTCCGTTACATTCCGGACAGGTCTGTACATTCTGTACCATACCAAATAAGGACTGCTGGGTATATACCACTTTTCCTTTTCCCTGACATTTGCTACAGGTCTCCGGACTGGTTCCCGGCTTCGCTCCTGTACCATGACAGGTCTTACATTCATCCTTTAATACTAAATCAATTTCTTTCTCACAGCCAAATGCTGCCTCTTCAAATGTAATTCTGACACTGGCACGTACATTGGCTCCCTTCATCGGTCCGTTGCTGCTGCTGCTGCGTCTTCCGCCGCCAAAGAAATCTCCGAAAATGTCTCCAAAGCTTCCAAAAATGTCTCCCATATCCATACCTGAGAAATCAAATCCGCCTGCTCCGCCGGCACCTCCATCAAAGGCTGCATGGCCAAACTGGTCATACTGTTTTCTCTTCTCCGGGTCGCTCAGTACTGCATATGCTTCAGATGCTTCCTTAAATTTCTTTTCTGCTTCTTTATCCCCCGGGTTCATATCCGGATGATATTTTTTGGCAAGGACACGATATGCTTTTTTTATTGCTGCGTCATCTGCGTTTTTATCAACGCCTAAGACCTCGTAATAGTCTCTTTTCTGTTCTGCCATAATCTATTCCCTCTTTACCGTTTGTAAGGGTTGACAGTAAAACTGCCAACCCTTTCTACTGCTTTTTATCTGTAGAATTATACTTCTTTGTAATCAGCATCTACCACATCATCATCTGCGGAACCTGCAGCTGCTCCACCGGCTGCACCTGCTCCCATATCAGAACCTGCACCAGCGGCTCCCTGAGCTGCCTGAGCGTTCTCATACATCTTAGCAAATACTTTCTGTGCACTTTCCATCAGTTTCTCTTTTGCTGCTTTCATCTCAGCAACCTGATCATCTGTCATGTTTTCAGCCTGTGGATTTGCATCTACTAAAGCTTTCAGTGCATTTAAGTCAGCCTCTACTGCAGATTTATCTGCCGCATCAAGGTTATTTCCAACCTGGTCTAATGCCTGCTGTGTCTGGAATACGAAGGCATCTGCATCATTTCTGGTGTCGATTGCTTCTTTTCTCTTCTTGTCCTGTGCTTCAAATTCAGCTGCTTCTTTTACTGCTTTATCGATATCTGCATCAGACATGTTAGATCCGGCAGTAATTGTAATATGCTGTTCTTTTCCGGTTCCTAAGTCTTTTGCAGATACATTTACAATACCGTTTGCATCGATATCGAAAGTAA
>ULQN01034523.1_pt1 | contig 42478 bp, 39 predicted proteins | sample 1954491 | NCBI WGS metagenome assembly ULQN01 (sample SAMEA4835656, study PRJEB28245) | human gut metagenome | biome: gut microbiome; material: fecal sample | place: Denmark | collected 2008
TTATTGTCATCAGCCTTGTGGCCTTTGTGTCCGGCTCGGCCTACGGCATCTTCTTTGCCGCCGATGCCCCCAACGCAGCGTCCGTCACCGTGCGCGAAGCCGTAGAAACCCTGACCGAAGAATACCGCGACAGGCTGGAAGAAATCTCCGACACCGTACAGCATGACCGCCAAGACATTACCGCCAACGATGATGTATACTTCATCCGTTGGCAGGATGCCCTGGCGGTCTTTTCTTCGTATGTGGCGGGCAGCGAACAAGGCGCACCCGTTGCGGCGCTGACAGAGAAACAGGTGGACAAGCTGCGGGAAACTATGTGGGCAATGAACGCAGTGGACTATTCCACCCACCCAGAGACGACTTCCATAGACACTACCGATGAGGACGGCAACCCGACTACCACAGAAATCACCGAAACTGTCCTTGTAATCGAACTGACCCACAAAACACCCGACGAGATGGCGGCAGATTATCATTTCACCACCCGCCAGAACAACTATTTGCAACTCTTGCAGGACCCACAGTATGAGGAACTGTGGGCAGAATTGCTCGGCGGCTTTGAGCAGGGCGGGGGAGAAGTCATGTCTCCTGATGCTACACGCGCCCCAACTGGCACGCTGCAATGGCCGCTGCCCGTTGCGGGTACGATTACCTCACAGTTTGGTCACCGCGTGGACCCCATCACCGGCGAAGTCAGCTCCCACACCGGCACCGACATTGCCTGTGCCGAGGGAACGCCGATTCTTGCTGCGGCAGACGGCACCGTTACTGTTGCCAACAGTCTTGACAGTTGGGGCGGCAGTTACGGCTACTACATTCAAATCGACCACGGCGGCGGGCTGGAAACACTGTACGCCCACTGTTCGTCCATCTGCGTAACCACCGGCCAGCAGGTACAGGCCGGGCAGGTCATCGGCTATGTGGGTCACACCGGGCGGGCAACAGGAAGCCATCTACACTGGGAAGTGCGGGTCGACAGAAGCAGAAAAGACGCTATGTCGTTCTTTGACGTGCATAATGAGGGGTAAAAAATGCAAACGGGAATCCGCCATTTTTATAATGGAGGATTCCCGTTTACTAAAAACTACACTATACTAACCAATAGTATAATACCACAAGAGTCGACAATTTACAACATATCCTGTCGCATTTATTTCTACTGCAACTGCTTTTCGGCACATTGCCCCAGATACACTACTTTGTTATTGGCTTAGTTGTCGAATATTGTATGCGGTCTGGGTACACACAGCCCATCAGGGGTCAGAAAAGGGGTAAAAATTTATTATGGCAAGACGAGGAGAGAATATCCGGAAGCGCAAAGATGGTCGCTGGGAGGGTCGATATATCTGTGGTCGAAAGGAGAACAACAAGGCTATCTGGGGTTATATTTATGGGCACACCTATACTGCCGTCAAGCAGGAGCTTTCCCGGAAAAAGGCGCAGTTTGCTCACTGTACGTTGACTGCGGAGGCTGCATCCTTCAGCAATTTGGCGGACAGATGGTTTTGTTCTGTGCAGGCAAGTGTAAAGGCATCGACTGCTGCCCACTATCGCTATACGCTGGATCGTTATATTCTCCCCGTGCTGGGCAGTTTTTCCGTCCGGCTGCTGACCGAGGCGAAAGTCGAGGCCGCCTTGCAGGAAATCGTATCTGCATCCCAAAAGCGTCACAAACCACTGGGCTACACAACGGCTCGCGAGTGCTTGACGCTGGTGCGGCGCATTTGCCGGTACGGCTGCCATCTGCACGTTATGCCGCCGCTGTACATCGAGTTTCAGCTTCCCAGCCAGCCCATGCGGCAGGAACCCGTAATCAATGCCAAAGAGCGACGCGCTATCGAAAACTATGTTGTATGCAACCCCACCCCCAAAAAGGTGGGGCTTCTTTTTATGTTGGAATTAGGGCTGCGTATCGGCGAGGTGTGCGGTCTGAAATGGTCTGATATTGATACAAAAAGCAAAATCTTGACTGTACAGCGTACAGTAAGCCGTATCTATCTGGGCAAGAATAATACAAGAGTCGAAATTTCTACCCCAAAAACACGCAGCTCTGCACGGCAACTGCCGATTCCGGAAAAACTTTTGCCAATTCTGCGTCAATTGAAAAAGCTGTATGCCGATGACGCTTGGTTTTTATCCGGAAACAGCTGCAAGCCTGTTGAACCCCGCTGTTATCGCACCAGTGTAAAGCGCTATCTGCGGCAGGCGTCCGTGCGGGTCGTGCGTCCGCATATCCTGCGGCACAGCTTTGCGACCACTTGCCTGCGCGCTGGCTGTGACGTGAAAACGATCAGCACACTGTTAGGCCATGCCAACGCCTCCACCACACTCAAACGCTATGTACATACGGACTGGCCGCACCTCGTCTATGAGGTCAACCGAATATTTGCTGTTTCTGCCAGAAGGAGTCGATAGAGGGGCAAAAGAGTTTAAAAAGCTGCGAAGCATCGTCTGAACTTTCTGTAGGGTACTCCATTATAAAAATGGAGAACCTTTCGGGAAGGGGAGACACAGGATGGCGGTGCAGTTGTTTGAACACAATGCAAAAGCCTACCGCGCGGCGGTAGCCATGATGGCACGGTACGGAAAAGCGGCAATCGTGCACCCTACCGGAACGGGCAAGAGCTACATTGCGTTCAAGCTGATCGAAGATCACCCGGACGTGCCGATTCTCTGGCTCTCTCCCAGTGAGTACATCTTCAAAACCCAACGGGAAAGCCTGCTGCGGCAAAGCCCTGATTTTCCGCTGCAAAACGTCCGCTTTTACACCTACGCCAAGCTGATTTGCTGCACCCCCGCGCAGCTGCAGGAAATCGCTGCGCAGAACCCTGCTTATATTATACTCGATGAGTTCCACCGCGCCGGTGCCGAGTATTGGGGCGACAGCACGCAAAAGCTGTTGGCGCTGTGTCCGCGGGCGAGGCTGCTGGGCTTGACCGCCACCAATGTGCGGTATCTGGATAACAACCGCGATATGGCCGAGGAATTGTTTGACGGTCATGTCGCTTCCGAAATGTCCTTGGGCGAAGCCATCGTCCGAGGCATTTTGCCTGCCCCGAAGTATGTAACCACTGTGTTCAAGTATCAGCAGGATCTGGCGCGGTATCAAAATCGTGTGGACAATCTGCGCAGCCCCGGCATCCAGGACGTGAACCAGAAATATCTGGACGCATTAAAGCGCGCCTTGGAGCAGGCGGACGGACTGGATAAAGTGTTCGCCCGCCACATCACAAACAAAAGCGGCAAGTACATCGTGTTCTGCTCCGGCAAGGAACACATGGACGAGATGATTTCCCATGTGCCGCAGTGGTTTGCCGCCATTGACCCCACGCCGACGGTTTATCGGGCGCTGTCCGAGGATCCGTCCACCGACAAAGCCTTTGCCGACTTTAAGGCGGACAGCAGCAATCACCTCAAGCTGCTGTTCTGCATTGATATGCTCAATGAGGGCGTACACGTTGCGGGTATTTCCGGCGTGATTCTGTTCCGCCCGACCGTTTCGCCCATCATCTATAAGCAGCAGATTGGGCGCGCCCTGACGGCAGGGGACAGCGCCACGCCGTTGATTTTGGACGTGGTCAACAACTTCGAGGGGCTGTCCAGCATCAGCGGCTTGCAGGACGAGATGACCGCCGCTGTGCAGCGCCTGTACGCCAACGGTGAGGGTGACAAGGTTGTCACCGACCGCTTTGAGGTTGTGGAGCAGGTGCATGACTGCCGCGTTCTGTTTGAGCAGCTGCAAAGCAGCCTGTCCTCGACATGGGACCACTACTTTTCCGAGGCAAGCATCTACTACGCCGAAAACGGCAATCTGGACATCCCGCGGCGATACAAGACGCCGATGGGGCTGAGCCTTGGCGCATGGCTGCAATTGCAGCGGCAGATTCGCAGCGGTACTTGCGGTGGCCGCTTGACTCAGCAGCAGATTGAACGCCTGGACAGCATCGGTATGCGCTGGGACAACTACAGCGATCTGGCTTGGACAAAAGGCTATGAAGAAGCTGAGCAATACTATGCGAAGCATAGGAATCTTATGGTTCCTGCAAACTGGAAAACAGCGGATGGGTATCCACTGGGAAGATGGATTTCCAACAAGCGTACCGAAAAGGCTGCTGGTCGTTTGGATATGGAAAAAATCACCAGACTTGAACAAGTCGGCATGGTTTGGGACGCTTTCAGCGAAAAATGGGAGCGCGGCTTTGCGGCGGCTGCCCAATATTACGCCGACCATGGCAATCTAATCATGCCTGTGTCCTACACAACCAAAGACGGTCTGCGCCTTGGTGTGTGGCTGCGGAATCAAAAGCAGACCTACGCCAACGGTACGCTGCAACAGAAAAAAGCTGCGCGGCTGGAAGGCATCGGAATCCGGTGGGAGCAGAATAATTATGACTTCCAGTGGAGTGAAGCTTATGCAGCAGCCAAGCTGTATTCTGAAGAATACGGAAATTTGAATGTCCCCATCGCCTATACCACGGCAGACGGCATTGCCCTCGGCAAGTGGGTGGCACGCCAGCAGTATGCACGCAACAATCCGGGCAAGAGCAACTGCAAGCTCACGCTGGAGCGCGTGGCGCTGCTGGACACCATCGGTATGCAATGGGAAAAGTCGGACCCGTGGCAGCATCGGTACGAACTTGCACAGGAGTATTTGCAGGAACACGGAAACCTATTGATTCCAGCCAAATACAAAACAACGGACGGTATCTGGCTGGGACGCTGGCTCTATGAGCAAAAGGTGCTGCTGCGCAAGCAGTCACCGAAACTGAATGCGGAACAAATAGATAAATTGCGGAAGCTGCTGGGCGAGGAGCCGACAGAAAAAGCAGGGTAAGGTTTAAGGAGAAATCATGACAAGGTTTAAGCACGATTTGATTTTGCGGATCATAAAAATCATGGATGCGGTTTTGGTAACGGTGCCGTTTGCACTTTGCTGGTATTTGTACTATGCAAAGCACATTGCATCGCCATTTTACGCAAAGGGCGATTATCTGGTAGTAGCACTGTTCTTTGTGCTGTTCATCATCTTTGGGCGCGTATACGATTCCTTTTTGATGTCCATGCAGCGCATTTCCGAGATTGTATACGCGCAGTTCCTGGCAGTAGCGGTCAGCGATTTCATTATGTACATCGTGATTTGGCTGCTGAGCAAGCACTTGCCCAACATCTTGCCGGGCGTTGCAGCGCTGATCGGGCAGGTGATTTTGGCAGCCGTCTGGGCATATAACGCGCACCACGCGTATTTCAAGATTTTCCCGCCGCAGGCAACGGCTGTGATTTACGACATCCGCCAAGGTATGGAAAAACTGATTGGCAAGTATGGGCTGGACGATAAGTACAAGGTTGTGCTTACCGCCACGGCAGATGAATGCATTGCGAACCTTGCCATGCTGGACGGCGTCAGCACGGTGTTTATGAGCGGCATTCATAGCCATGACCGCAATGTGATTCTGAAGTACTGCGTGGAAAATAACATTGGTACATTTGTTATCCCGCGCATCGGGGACACCATTATGTCCGGCGCGTATCCGATGCACATGTTCCACCTGCCGATGCTGAAGGTGGGGCGCTACCATCCGCAGCCGGAGTATTTGTTCATTAAGCGTCTGCTGGACATTGTGATTTCTGCTGTTGCGCTGGTCGTTCTCAGCCCGATTTTCCTTGTCACGGCGATTGCCATCAAGGCGACCGATCACGGTCCGGTGTTTTATAAGCAGATTCGCTTGACCAAGGATGGCAAGGAGTTCGGCATCCTGAAATTCCGCAGTATGCGCGTAGATGCAGAAAAGGACGGCGTAGCCCGTTTGTCCAGCGGCGACCATGATGATCGCATCACGCCTGTCGGCAAGGTGATTCGCGCCTGCCGCATTGATGAGTTGCCGCAGCTCCTCAATATATTGCGAGGAGAATTGAGCATCGTCGGTCCCCGCCCCGAACGTCCCGAGATCGCTGCCCAGTACTGCGAAGAAATGCCGGAGTTCTCTCTGCGCTTACAGGCAAAGGCTGGTCTGACCGGCTACGCGCAGATTTACGGCAAGTACAACACGACCCCCTACGACAAGCTGGTTATGGACTTGATGTACATAGCCCACCCCAGCATTGTCGAGGATCTCAAGATCATGTTTGCAACGGTGAAGATCCTGTTTATGCCTGAAAGTACCGAGGGTGTTTCTGAGGGCCAAACCACTGCTATGAGCGGAGAAAACCACTAAATATCGATGGTTTTGTGCATTTTAAGCTGCTAAAAATTGGAAGAAATTCCAGAGTGGAGTCAGGCATAAATGTAGCTCCTACAGTAGCGTCAAGCTGGAAAGTTGGCAAAATACCCTGTACAGGGGCGATGTAGCGCACCTGATAGTGCAAAATGCCGGGAGCGTGGGCGTGAGAGAGGGCAAAACGAGGTCAATTCGAGGCTTTTACGCCCCCAAAAAGCACTTTTATTGATGCGACGGTAGCTCGTGGGTTTATGCCTGATGGCACTGTGATGGTATTACCGACACTGCGGTGACTTTCACATAGCGGTTTCGGGGCTTGGTGATGATAACATCATCTGAGATTTTATCCCGGTCTTGGAGATAACAAGGCGGATGAGAGCAAGATGATGATAAACACGTGGTCGCAGTGATGCTCATTAGCGTGGGGTAATCCGGCATAAGCAAGGGAGCTACCGTAGCGTGGATGAGTGAAGTCTGGAATAAAGGCAGGGGTTACCGTAGCGAGGATTGGTACCATCGGGACTAAAGACGGGAGCTACCGTAACATGGACGTAGCAACGTTCATTGTAACGGTATAAGACATAGCGGCAGTGTGGCTCACACTGCTGAGGACGATTAGTAGAGCTTTATAAGGAAAAAACGGCTCAGACTCTTTGAGACTGAGTCTGGGCTGTTAGTTCAAATTGATCAAAACGAGAAGCAAAAGAGGAAGAATATAAGCATATGAGGATACTGATTCATACTGACGAGTACTATCCCACAGCCCAAGCGTGTTCTTATCGAATGCGCACGATGGCAGATGCGTTCATCGATCAAGGCGATGAGGTTGTGGTGATTGCCAGCTCTACAAATAAGGGAAATGGAAAAATTGAGCCGAGAAGAGAAAAGATTTTGTACTCTCCGGCAATCCGCATGAAGAAAAAGACAACTGTAATGCGGATGCTCAATAATCTCAGTTTTGGTTTTACATCCATTTTCACAGCATTGAAAGCTGGCAAGGTAGATGTGGTCATCACTACGTCTCCGCCTCCGCTGGTTAGTATTTCCGGATGGATCATCGCAAAGTGCAAGGGCGCAAAGCTTGTGTATGATGTTCGTGATATTTGGCCGGATGTTGCGCTTGAGATGGGAAGCTTTGCAGAAGGCAGTATTTACTGCAAGGTGTTCAGAGCAATCACACGCTTTATGTACAAGCATTCTGATTGGGTGACTACAGTTTCACCTGGTAAGGTCGAAAAGATCAAAAACCATGTAATTTCTGTGGGTGGTAAAAAAGGCGGCCCGGATCATGTTGACAAGGTGAAGTTGGTCGGCAATGGCTTTGATGAGAGCGTGGAGAACAGCTCCATAGACAAAGAGCTGATCGCCCAGTATGAGTTGGATAAGAAGTTCACCTGTGTCTATGTTGGCAATATCGGTTTGGCGCAGGGATTGGGAGCTTTGCTGGATATGGCAGAGCAATCTAAGCACAAAGAAGTTCAGTTTCTTTTGTTTGGTAAGGGCGCAGAAAAGGAGATGCTAGAGCAGCAAGCTAAAGAACGTGGACTGGACAATGTCCACTTCTGTGGCGTTCTTCCACATGAGAAAGTCTTTACACTGCTGTCTTATGCCAAGATGAGCTTTATCCCTCTGAAGAACTCCAACATGAAGGATAGTATCCCGACAAAAGTCTATGAGGCTCTCGGAATTGGTTGTCCGGTGCTCCTCGTCGCAGAGGGTGATTCGTGCGATATTGTAAATGAGTCTGAAATGGGCAGATGCGTTTCGCCGGATCACACAGAGAAGCTTGCAGAAGTTTTCGATGAAATGGTCGAGAACTATTCAACATACAGTGAGCATCGTACTGAAGCAAGAAAATTGATGCATGAAAAATATTCGCGGCAACAGATTGCGATTGCCTTTGAAAAACAGTTGCATGAATTGCTGAACTAATGACGGAGGAAAGAAAAATGGTTAACGTAATTGGTTTGGGCTACATTGGTCTGCCTACTGCTTTGATGATGGCTTCCCACGGTGTGGAAGTTATCGGTACTGACTACAATAAGGAACTGGTTGCAACCCTAAATGCAGGGAAGACCACTTTTAAGGAAAAGGGTCTGGACGAACTGTTCCAGAACGCTCTGGCAGCCGGTGTAAAGTTCACCACCGAATATCAGGTTACCGATACCTACATTGTGTCCGTTCCCACTCCGTATGACAAGTTCAGCAAGAAAGTAGATGCCTGCTATGTTGTCGAGGCTGTGAAGGATGTTATGCGTGTCTGCCCCAAGGGCGCAACGGTTGTCGTGGAGTCTACTGTTTCTCCGGGAACTATCGACAAGTATGTCCGCCCTGTGATTGAGGCAAATGGCTTTAAGATTGGTGAGGACATCAACCTTGTCCATGCTCCAGAGCGCATCATCCCTGGTAACATGGTCTACGAGCTGCTGCACAACAACCGCACCATCGGCGCAGATGACAAGGCTATCGGTGAAAAGGTGAAGAAACTCTATTCTTCTTTCTGCCAGGGCGAGATCGTTGTTACTGATATCCGTACTGCTGAGATGACCAAGGTCGTTGAGAACACTTTCCGTGCAGTCAATATTGCCTTTGCAAATGAACTGGCGAAGATCTGCCGCCATGACAATATGGATGTCTATGAGATTATCAAGATTTGCAATATGCATCCTCGTGTAAACATCCTGCAGCCGGGTCCTGGCGTTGGCGGTCACTGCATCAGCGTTGATCCGTGGTTCCTCGTTGGTGACTATCCCTCTCTGGCCAAGGTTATCGATGAGTCTATGAAGACCAATGACGGCATGCCTGATTTCGTGCTGAACCGTATCTACGAAATCATGAAGGAAAAGGGGCTGACCGATGTGAGCCGTGTTGGTCTGTACGGCCTGACCTATAAGGAAAATGTTGACGATATGCGTGAGTCTCCGACGCTGCAGTTGCTGGAGAGTCAGGAGCGCCATCTGGCAACGGGCCTGAAAGTCTATGATCCGTTCATCACCAAGGATGTGGTCAAGAACCAGTACCACGATCTTGACGCTTTCCTCGCAGATGTCGATATGGTCGTTGTCATGGTCAAGCATACCGAGATTCGTGAGAATGTGGACAAGCTGGCTGGTAAGGTCGTTCTGGACTGCCACAATGTCATTGATCTGCCGGGTGTGTATCACATTTAAAAGATGATGATTAGTGCTGTGCAGAAAAGGCAGATAAATTCTGCACAGCACTTTTAGTTTAATGGTGTGATAAATATGACAGAAAGAGTACGAAATCAGAAAGTAGATATATTAAGGGGCATTGCGGCAGTCTTGATGATACTGGGACACTCGTTTATTGTTTACCCAGTAAATATCGCTAGTGTTCCATGGTGTGCTGCAATAGAGCATTTCATCTATACATTCCACATGGAATTGTTTTTCATACTGGCAGGATATGTCTATCACTGTATCGGTTATAAAAACTACATTAGGAAAAAAATAGAACGTATTGCGCTTCCATATTTTGTATTTGGTATAGGAGCCATGCTACTTAGGGCGTATGGAGGTTCTGCAATAAACGGAACTGAATCAATCGGAGAGGGAATTATAAAACTACTCTTTCGAGGTGGTGGCTATTGGTTCTTATATGTTTTATTTCTGATTTTTGCGATTTATCCGCTAATTGAAAAAGTCTTAGTAAACATCAAGACTGAAATCGCGACAGCAATATTAATATTGATTGCAACGCAGTTCATACATTTTCCTGCTTTTTTTGCAATTGGGACGGTGATACATTATTTGCCGTACTTTATGGTTGGTCATGGAGTTGCAAAAGTAAATATGGAGGGGGGGGGGAAAACTAACAGCGAAAACAACTGCTGGCGTACTTTCATTGTTAGTTTACATTTTGCTTGATATCCATGAATATCGTAGTGGAGACAGCCTTATTCCGCTATTGCATTTCATAAGAGCCGTTGCAATTAGTTATGTGCTCTATATAATAGTTTTTATTATAGGAGAAAGGAATAAAACTAAGGCAATCCGCGCAATTAATGATATTCTTATTGACTGCGGCAAGTATTCTTTGCAGTTGTATTTATTTAATGGATATCTACTCACGGTCATTAGGATAATAATTTGCAACATTTTCAAGGTTGAAAGTCCATTTATTATAGTAATGGCGATTTGGTTCGGAAATGTTGCTATAACCCTAACACTATGTAAATGCATTTTACCTAAGGTGCCATTCCTCGCAAAGATATGTGGAATAAAATAGGAGATAAAATGAAAAAAGTAATGCTCGTTTTCGGCACCCGGCCGGAAGCAATAAAAATGTGCCCGCTTGTTAACGAATTGAAGAAACGCGAAGAGCTTCAGACGGTTGTTTGTGTAACCGGACAGCACCGCCAGATGCTGGATATGGTTCTTGAAGCCTTTGATGTTACACCGGACTATGATTTGTCCATCATGAAAGACAAGCAGACGCTGTTCGATGTAACCACCAATATCCTGAATCGTATCAAGGAAGTACTGGAAAAAGAAAAGCCTGACGTGGTACTGGTACACGGCGACACCTCTACGACCTTTGTAACGGCACTGGCTTGTTTCTATTTGCAGATTCCAGTTGGTCATGTTGAGGCAGGTCTGCGTACCTATAACATCTATAGCCCGTACCCGGAAGAGTTCAACCGTCAGGCTGTTTCTATTATCAGCAAGTTCAATTTCGCGCCGACAGAACTTTCTAAGCAGAATCTGCTGAAAGAAGGTAAGAACCCGGACAGCATTTATGTTACGGGCAACACTGCAATCGATGCCCTGAAAACCACCGTGCGTGAGAACTACACTCACCCTGAGCTGGAATGGGCAAAGGGCAGTCGTCTGATTATGATTACTGCCCATCGTCGTGAGAATCTCGGTGAGCCAATGCGTCACATGTTTAAAGCGATTCGCCGTGTCATGGATGAGCATCCGGATGTGAAGGCTATTTATCCGATTCACATGAATCCTGCCGTGCGTGAAATCGCAAACGAGTATCTGGGGGACGATGATCGCATTCACATTATCGAACCGCTGGATGTTCTGGACTTCCACAACTTCCTGAGCCGCAGCTACCTGATTCTGACAGATTCTGGTGGAATTCAGGAGGAAGCTCCTTCTTTGGGTAAGCCTGTTCTGGTAATGCGTGATACCACGGAGCGTCCGGAAGGTATTGCAGCGGGTACGTTAAAACTGGTCGGCACGGAAGAAGAAACGATTTATAAAGAGTTCAGCCGTCTGCTGTCTGATAAGGATGAGTATGAGGCAATGAGCAAAGCAAGTAACCCGTATGGCGATGGACATGCCTGTGAGCGGATAGCAGATGTGCTTTGCAAAATGTAAAAGCCGGTAAAAGGGAGAATAATCATGCTTGCAAAACTTGGACTTTACGCCAATACAATTAAATCAATGAAGCCGAGCCAGGTTTATTATCGCATCCGAAAAATGCTTCAACTGGATTGCAGCATTGGATGTAAGGTTACAAGTGATGTGAGCAGGGTTGTGCCGATTGCGACGGTTGAAGAGTTGGATTATGATCCTGCTTTTCTGAGACGTTTTCCTGCGGATGAACTTCTCGATGACACTGTAACATTTTTGCACTCGTCAAAGGAGTTTCATTGGAATGACAAATGGCATTTTGATGACAAGTCCGCTCTGTGGAACTTTAACCTTCATTACTTTGAGTTCCTTTTTTCGTTAGTTGATGCCTATAGAAAAACAGGTGATAAGAAGTATTTGGAAAAATCTATCGAAACTATTCGTGGGTGGATCAATCAAAACCCTAAAGCGAATGGCGGAGAAGGATGGTCTCCCTATACAATTGATCTTAGACTCACCAACTGGATGGGATACTATGCAGCGGTTCACACTGAATTAGATGACGATTTTCAGAGCCTGTTTATTAACTCTGTTCACGAGCAGTATGATTTTTTGAGCAGGCATTTGGAAAAGGATATCTTAGGTAACCACTATTTTGAGGACTTGAAAGCACTTGTTATTTGTGCGCTGTTTTTCAATGACGAGCCCGTTTTACACACCGCCCTTAAAGTTTTCAAGGCAGAATGTAAAGAGGAAATCCTTCCGGATGGAATGCACTTTGAACTTAGCCCGATGTATCACAAGTTGATTTTTGAAGGTGTTATCAGAGTTGCGGTTGCGCTGAAAGATAGAGGATTGGACGACCACGAAGTCGATGGGTATCTCCAGCCGATGCTGGATGCAGCATGGTCTTTGGAGGAAGGATTAGATCGGATTCCGCTTTTCAATGATGCCGGCAATAATGTGGCAAAAAGTTTGCAGGCACTGGTTTCTGCGTGCAAGAGATACTTTGACTTAACACCGGAATATAAATCGCGTTTTGTTGATAGTGGCTTCTACATTTTCAAACAAAACGATTGGAAACTCATCGTCGACGCAGGACAACCGGGACCTGCCTACATTCCCGGACACGCACATTGTGATGCCATGAGCTTTGAACTGTTCAAGGCTGGGAAGCCGGTGATAGTGAACTGTGGTACGTATGCTTATCAATGTAAAGAACGCAGTTTCTTTCGCAGTACGGCGGCGCACAATACAGTAATGGTTAACGATACGGAGCAGTCCCAGTGTTGGGGTGCGTTTCGTATGGCAAAACGCAGCTCGGTTAGCCTCATCAAGATTGAAGACAATATGATTTCGATGAAAATGGTTGACCAAAGAAAGAATTCTGTTTGTAGGACTATTGAAATAGGCAAAGAAAGTCTGAAAGTAACTGATATTTCCGAAGGAAATAGTATTAAGTCTTTTTTGCATGTTGATTGCGATTCGATTCGAGTATTCACAGATGGTAGTGTGTATGATGGCAAGATGCCTTATGCTGAGGAGTATGGGACAAGAAAAATGGTAAGAAGTCATACATTTAGTGGAGCGGATTGTGTGGCGTTTATAGTAGAATTTGAAGAAAGGGCAGAAGCATGAAAATTAGATATATTGGTCTGTTTCCACCTCCATACGGTGGAGTGACGATCAAAAATAAGCTTATATACGATTGCCTTTCAGAAACAAAGAAAATTGTAAAGTTCAATAGACCGAGATGGATGCCGAGAGCGGTTTTTCAAATTTTAAATTTGATGACTGGAATTATTCCAAACCAAGCATTGATTATCGGAGTAAGTGCGGCTGGAGGAAAATCAAAGCTTGTAACAAAAACTCTGTATTTTTTTGCAAGACGAAACATGAATCGTTCTCTCTATTTCATGATGGGAGGCCAAGAATGTTACCGAATTGCAGACAATAAAGAGGAAATAAAATGGTATTCTGAATATAAAAAGATTTATGTTGAAACAGAAACCATGAAAAAGGTTATGGTAGAAGCTGGCATAAATAATGTGGAGATTTTTCCTAATTGTCGAAGAAAGCCGAAGAGCGAAATGAGGGCTCAGGGAGAACGAAAAAAACTTCGTTGTGTTTTCTTTTCAAATATTCAACCCGAAAAAGGTGCGGATATAATATTGGAAGTTGCAAAGGGACTTCATAATATTGAATTCTTTTTTTATGGTCCGATTGAAAGCAAATTTGACGGGGTATTTAAACGAACAGTCTCTGAATTAGAAAATGTTCATTACATGGGCATTTTCAAGGGTTCAGATGAGGAAAAATACAAAGAATTAAGAAAATATGACGTTCTGCTTCTTCCTACGCGATGGAAAAATGAAGGTGTTCCGGGAATTCTTGTGGAAGCCAAAATCGCAGGATTGGCAGAAATTGTGAGCAATCAAAATTATAATTCGGAGTTGGTATCAGATGGTTGTGATGGCATTGTGATGAACAAAACCACAGCAGAGTCGTTATCCACAGCAATCTTAAGCCTTGACGAAAATCCGATGCTGTTGAAATCTATGCAAATCAGTAGTTGGAAGTCAGCAGAGCAATACTATATTGAAAAATATGTTGATGACTTTAATATTCAATTGAGGAGGGTAACTAAAGACTGGATAAATAGTTTTGACCGGGAAAGGTTGAAGTGTGTATTCTTCTCATTAATTCAAGAAAAAAAGGGAGCGGATATCGTACTTAATGCCGCTAGAAACTGTCCTTCGGTTGACTTTGCTTTCTATGGATCAATTGATGTGGATTATGAAAAACACTTCATGGCAGAAATAGCTTCTTTACCTAATGTACAATATCACGGATTGTTCAAGGGAAGCAATGAAGATGTCTATGCAGAACTGGCAAAGTATGATGTGCTTCTTTTTCCAACCAAATGGAAAACGGAGGGCGTACCGGGGATTTTGGTTGAAGGGAAAATAGCTGGACTTGCAGAAGTGGTTAGTAATGAAAGCTATAATTCAGAAATAGTGAAAGATGGCGTTGAGGGAATCGTACTGAAAGAAAATACTAAGGAATGCTTAGTAGAGACTATATTACATCTTGAAAGCAACAGAGGAAACTTAAGAAAGATGCAAGTTTGCAGTAAAGAATCTGCAAAAAGATTTTTTATTGAAACTTATTTGCCAAGTATATTGTGTCAGTTAGACTGAAATACAGAAAGGATAACGGATGAGAACTCGTGTGGCGATTGTTCTGCCCTATTTTGGAGCCGGCGGTGGAGAACACATGGTGTCTAGATTGGCAGCTCATTTAGATTTGAGTAAGGTTGAGGCCGAAGTGATTTGTATCTTTGGTGAGCCTCAGAATAATGAACTTGAAAAAAAGATTTTGGAACATGGAGTTCCGATTAAGTACATTGGGAAAGGAAAAGGCTTTTCCAGTGCAGCTATCAAGAGATTGAATCACGAACTGTCAGAATTTCAGCCAGATGTGGTACATACTCATCTATCTGCATGCGTTTACTGCGCAGAATGGGTGCTAACCCATAATGTTAAAATGTTACACACTGTTCATAACATGCCTGCATTTGAGTTAATTATGCCTAAAAAAGTAGTGATGGCTGCCATGTATAGATGCGGAAAGGCGATTCCGGTTGCTATTTCTCACGAAATTCAGGCACTAACGCAGAGTTATTATCACCTTAAAACAACACCGGAGCTGGTATATAACCCAGTAGATGTTTCTAGATATTCCAAATTGGAAAAGAAAAAACGCAAAAATTTTACATTTGTTAATGTTGGGCGTCTATATGAAGCAAAAAATCAGATTTTATTGGTTAAGGCATTTGAAAAAATACTTGAAGACCAAAGTGACACAGATTTGTTTATCCTTGGTGACGGACCCTTAAAAGAAGAGCTTGAAACATACTTAAAAGAACACAAGCTGACCCAACATATCTTCATGGAAGGAAATGTGGAGAATGTTGAACAGTATTTGGCCGAGGCTGATGCTTTTGTTCTTAGTTCAAATTATGAGGGACTTCCATTAGTGATTCTTGAGGCAATGGCGAGCGGTCTTCCGATTGTTTCGACAGATGTCGGAGGAGTTAAGGACGTCGTAACAGATAACGGGCTTCTGGTTGAACCGCATAGCATTGAGAAACTTGCGAGTGCGATGATGCAGATTAAAGCGAATGCTGAAATGAGAAAAGACTTTAGTGAAAGGTCAAAGCGTAATGTTATGCAGTTTGACTCTAGTATTATTGCACAAGAGTATATTGCACTGTATGAAAAATATGCGCGTTTGGTAAAACATTAAATGGAGTGGGGGATTTGAATGAAGTGCCTTTTTGTTATGCCAGCATTGCGGTTTGGCGGGGCAGAGCGTGTGACAAGTGTTTTAGCAAATGAATGGGTCAAACAAGGGGTTAACGTTCGTATCCTACTTATAGAGTCTGATGAGACCAGTTGCTACCCATTGGCAGATAATGTTGAATTAAAAAGTTGTCGAAGAGAAACACAAATTGGACAGGTGAAGCAAGGTGCAATTATTCGCGCTATCCGAAAAGAAGCTAAGGAGTGGAAGCCAGACGCAGTTATCTGTTTCTACAATGCTCTATGTGGACTTACCGCAATTGCCCTAAGAGGAACAAGGATTCCCCTTATTTATTCTGAAAGAAATGACCCCAATCGAACAAATCAAAGAAAAGTTGATAAGATTTATAAGGCGATTGTTGAACATTGTGCAACAAAGTTTGTTTTCCAGACTACTGGTGCACAAAAATGTTACCCCCAAAAAGTGCAAGACCGTAGTGCGGTGATTCTTAATCCACTTGATACGACGGGATTCCCAACGCATGATTTTACGTCAGAAAAGAAGGAAATTGTAACGGTCGGCCGTTTAGAGCCTCAAAAAAACCAGAAAATACTTATTGATGCTTTTTCAAAGTTTGCAAAGGACTTTCCAGATTATAAGCTCACTATATATGGAGAGGGAAGCCTGAGACCGGAACTTGAGCAATTCATTCAATCAAAAGGACTTCAGGATAGAGTCATGCTGCCAGGTTCAAAAAATAGAATTCAGGAGCATATCAAAGATGCAGCGCTGTTCGTTCTGAGTTCAGATTATGAAGGAATTCCAAATGCGTTGATTGAGGCAATGGCTATTGGTCTACCGTGTGTTTCAACAGATTGCTCGCCGGGTGGAGCTAGAGAATTGATAAATGACGGAGAGAATGGCGTTATCGTAGACTGTGGTAATTCAGATGCATTGGCGAAGGCGATGGTACTTCTATTAGAGGATCGGGAGAAAGCACAAAAGATGGGAATTAACGCTAAAAAAATTTGCAGGCGTGTGGATAAAGAACTGGTTTGCAAAAGATGGCTCGATTTTATAATGGATTGCCGGAGAAAAGAGAATGAATGTTAAGCTGATAAGAGACTGCACACGATATGCAATAATAGCACTGTTTATAGCACTGATCTACTCATATAAAAACGCTGTGTGGGTGAACGAGCAGTATGCAGCATATTTCAAGAGAGGCGATACGTCGACCCCAATATATATGATGCTTGTTTATTCTGCCCTGATTGCAATTGTTTTTGTTTCAGTTCCCAGAATTTGTAAGAACAGATGGCACTTTTTGTATGGTACATTCTTAATTTTGACAGTTTTGTTCTATTTTGTGAAAGTACTTTTGGATGAGGGAGTGTATTCCGCACTCACATCGCCGACAACACCATTGGTTTATTTGCTTGGTTTGGCGGTTTTTGTCGGAATGGATGACGACGTATGGGATGCTGTAAGACGAATTTTGCCGCTATTAATAATTGCGTATATTTGTTTGCTTATATATGAGTACATTATGCTCGTGACTAGATATGGCATTGTGGTAGTTGGGAACTCTTCAATAATTTACTATTATGTGTCACTATTTTGGTGTGCCGTTATTTACTTGACTGATAGAATCCTGCGTAATGAGAATATAGGGTTATTGCAAGTACTTTTAATTGGATTTAATATTATTTTTGCGGTTGTTATCAACTCAAGAAGTTGGATTATTCAGTCATGTATTGTTGGTGCTGTTGTTTATTTAATTGGAACAACACAGCATAATTTTCGAACTAAGGTTGTGCGGATTTTATCGCTGATGCTGGTGGGATATTTGATCTTGCTACTTCTGCAGAATTATTTTTCCAGTAATTTGATTTTCTTGATGGACAAACTTGGTAGAGATAGCCGGAGTCACCAGTATACGGATATTGCAGCTGCATCGTCCATTCTGGGATGGTTGTTTGGTAATGGTTTGGGGGCGGTATATCACGATTCTAGACAAGGTTATATATCGAATATAGACAATCAGTATATATTTATTGCTTTCCATTATGGATTGATACTTCTTTTACAGTGGCTTGGACCACAAATAATGGGATTGCTTTCGGCATTTAAAACACGAAGTGTAAGGCTAATTGCAGTACTTCCAGTTGTTTGCTGGTTTATGGCTTTAGGAGGATTGGCTGTATTCAATGCAGTTTATTGTGATGTGAAACATCTTATGATTATGCTTTATGTAGGTCATATTTTGTCGCTAAAGCGACATGGGAGACATGCGGATGAGTAAGGTTCTATATATTGGTTGGTTTGGACTGCCTGAAACAGCGGCAGGAATTCGAGTGTTTCAAATTGCAAAACTGTTACGAGAATTAGGAAATAACGTTGCCTTTTTATGCTTGAGCCAGCCAGGATTGAAGGAAAACCAAGAAATACAATATGATGGATTCAAATACATCCGAAAGCGGCAGTTTGAATCACGTGTAAAGAATGTCGTTAATATTTTCTGCGGTGTTTACGACCTTAAAGTCATTAAGGAAATAATTGAAATTGAGAAGCCAGACACTGTCATTGTCTACAATGATAAAGAACGACTTACTAGTCAAATCGTATCTTTTTGTCATAAACGAGGCATTTCAGTGGGAGCGGATGTAACGGAGTGGTATGAGATCTCTCGTTCGAGAAAATGGGATCGCATCGTTGCGAAGAACGTTGACTATAGAATCAGGAAGATGGACAAGAAGCTGGATTATATCATTTCTATCAGTCCCTATTTTACGGCTTATTATAAATCCATTGGGTGCAAAAATGTGATTGAGATTCCACCGATTATGGACTGCATTGAGACAGCTATTAATCCTACGGTACGCCGTGTTCGCCATGTGGTTTACGCTGGTTCTCCTGCACAGAAGGATTTGATTCTTCCTTTTTTGGATGCGGTTGCAAAAAAAAATGAAAAGCAAGTTGATATTATCGCTGATATTGTAGGCGTGTCTAATGAGCAGGTAATGGCGTTGATGAAAATTTCTGATCCAGAACAGAAAGGCATCATAGCATATGGGCGTATTCCGCATGAAAAGTGCATTGAGATTGTAAAAATGGCGGATTTTAGTGTTCTTCTCCGTGAAAATCTGCGATACGCGAAGGCAGGCTTTTCCACAAAGCTTTCTGAGAGCCTTTCTTTAGGAGTACCAGTGCTCTGTAATAGCGTTGGCGGTGCGGATGAGATTATTCAAGATGGCCAGAATGGTATTAAAGTTGAAGGATGTAATACAAATACCATTATAGCTGCCATTGACCGTATTATTTCACTGAGCGATGGTGAAATTGATGATTTGAAACGTAGCGCCTTGAATACAGGAAAGCATCTTTTCGATGGGTCTGCATATGTGGCGGTGTTAAATGATGCTGTGAATGGGCTGATTTAACTTACGCAGCGAGAGGAGGCGGAAGTGTGATTACAGATAAGATAACAAAGGAGAATGCCGCTAAACTGATTGGCTCAAGGTGGCCGTTGAAGACAGATGCTACAAGGGTTCTCGGATATTCAAGAATAATTGATACGGAAGAGTATGCCGTTTATGAGCGTCCTGTCAAGGCCGATATGGTTGTGGTCGAGTAATATGAGACTGTGGCATCAGGAGCATTTAGGAAGTACGTTAATGTACTATTATGGATTTTTTCATCAGTTCCAAGTGTTCAATGACTATATTTTGCTTCGAAAATAAGAGAGGTTTTTCTCCGCATGAACAAAAAAGTATTAAAAAAAAAGATACCGGTAGGATTTAAATCGGCGATTGTATATTTGTTTGCGACCGTTTTTACACGTGGACTTGCAATTATTACTACTCCGATTTTTACTCGAATCATGTCCACTGATCAGGTAGGCATGGTGAACCTATATAGTTCATGGTATTCCATGATAACGGTTGTATCGACGCTGGCGCTAACATCAGGTGGATTCCCCATGGCCCTACGAGAGTTTGAAAGTGAGCGAGATCAGTATGTTTCGTCTGTTCTGTCGCTGACTTCTCTCGTTGCTATTGGATTGGTATTTCTATATGCTTTGGCACCGTCTTTCTGGAATAGAATGACGGGACTTCCAACGCATCTTATGATCCTTCTCCTTGTTGGCTTACTGGTTGCTCCCGCTAGAGACTTTTGGTTGTCAAGGCAGAGATTTGAATATCGATATAAACTGCCAGGAGCAGTAACAATTGTTTCTGCTGTAGCTGCATCCGGATTAGCTGTAGTTGCTGTTTTATATGCAAATAGCATAGATTATAGTGATATTGCTAGCGTAAGACTATTTGCGAATTATTCCATAGTTTATGGTGTTGCCGCAGTTATATGGTTTTCTATTTTCTTAAAGGGTAAGTGCTTTTATTCATCTAAGTATTGGAAGTTTTCGCTTCAGTTGAGTCTACCGCTGATAGGTTATTCTATTGCATCTCAGATTTTAAGTGTTTCTGATCGTCTTATGATAAGTAAAATGGTTGGGAATTCTGCAGTGGGTGTTTACAGTACCTTGTATACTGTTAGTTCGTTGTCATTGATGGTTTGGACTGCGATTAACGCTTCTTTTACACCGTATTTGTACCAAAACATGGAAAACCCGAAAAGCAGAATCAGAAAACTTTCTATGACGATGCTGGGAATGTACTCTTTGGTCGCAATTTTACTTGTGTACCTTGCCCCGGAAATTGTGAGGATTTTGGCGACAGCAGAATACTATAAAGGAATTTATATTATGCCCCCCATTGCAGGCGGTGTATATTTTATTGCAGTGTCAAATTTGTATTCGGATATTCTGGTCTATTTAAAGAAAACGAAAATGATCATGATTTCTTCTGCGATTGCAGCACTGTTGAATGTTGTGTTGAATTATCTCATGATCAATGCATATGGTTACATGGCTGCCGCATATACAACATTGGTTTCCTATATCGTAATGGCAGCATTGTTGTCGATTTGGGCAAATCGTGAGTTCAAGAAAAATGTTACAGCGGTCGATTTTGTGTACGACAATAAAATGATCGCAATCATATCGGTGCTGACGCTTATTATTTCTATGCTGGCAATTTTAATTTATGATTATGCATTTGTACGTTATGCTATTGCAGCTTTGATTTTTACTGCTACAGTGCTGTATGGTGTTCGTTATCTGAAGGCAAACAAGGATATGAAAAACAAGAAGGCATAATCGGAAATAGTAGTGGGAGGATATGGAAAATGAAACTTATCCGAAAAATTACAGAAAGGATAGCTAGAAGAAATCCAATTGAGTACGCACGCAAAATTGGCGTTAAGGTTGGAAACGAGTGCAGATTTACTGGAAATCCTCGGTGGGGAAGCGAGCCGTGGTTGATTCAAGTCGAAAACCATGTACTCTTGTCTGCAGAAGTAAACTTTGTTACACACGACGCAGGCACGTTCTTATTCCGTGATACGGAGGAATATAAAGATGTGTTTAAATTTGCGCCAATTGTAATCCACGACAACTGCTTTATTGGAATGAGGTCGACCCTATTACCCGGGATTGAAATTGGGCCGAACTCTGTTATTGCAGCAGGAAGCGTTGTAACACGTTCTGTTCCACCTGGAGAAGTCTGGGGGGGGGTACCAGCTCATTTCATAGAAACGACAAAAGAGTATGCTGATAAATGCAAAGAGACCAAGTTACCCTACGACATACAAGCATACAACACTGATATGAAAGCAGAGCTTTTAAGAGTAACACATCAAGCCTATAAATTCTTTAAATGAAAACATTGCAATAGAAGTATAGAAAGAGGAAATAAAAATGTCTGCATTTGATAACGCAACCCTTATGATCACTGGTGGTACTGGTTCTTTTGGTTCTACCGTTCTGAAGCACTTCCTGGATTCCGATTTGAAGGAAATCCGCATCTTCTCCCGTGACGAGAAGAAGCAGGACGATATGCGTCATGAGCTTCAGGCCAAGCACCCTGACACCGCAAAGAAGGTGAAGTTCTACATCGGCGATGTCCGCAACCCGCAGTCCATCCGTGACGCAATGCCCGGTGTTGACTACATCTTCCACGCTGCCGCTTTGAAACAGGTTCCTTCCTGCGAGTTCTTCCCCATGCAGGCCGTCCAGACCAACATCATCGGTACTGACAACGTTCTGCACGCTGCCATCGACGCAGGCGTTAAGCGTGTTGTCTGCTTGTCCACTGACAAGGCGGCTTATCCCATCAACGCAATGGGCATCTCCAAGGCTATGATGGAGCATGTCATCTACGCCAACGCCCGTGTGGCTGCCGAGCGGGGCGGCACTACCATCTGCTGCACCCGTTACGGAAACGTCATGTGCAGCCGTGGCTCTGTCATTCCTCTGTTCATTGACCAGATTAAAAACGGCAACCCCATCACCATCACCGATCCCAATATGACCCGCTTCCTGATGAACCTGGACGAGGCTGTGGACCTGGTTATGTTCGCTTTCCAGCACGCCAACCCCGGCGATCTGTTCATCCAGAAAGCGGACGCTTCTACCATCGGCGATCTGGCCAAGGCTGTCCAGCAGCTCTTCGGTGATACTGGTACGAACATCATCGGCACCCGTCACGGCGAGAAGCTGTTCGAGACCCTGATGACCCGTGAGGAGCGTCTGCGCAGCGAGGATATGGGTCACTACTTCCGTGTTGCTGCGGATAACCGCGACCTGAACTACGACAAGTTCGTGGTCAAGGGCGAGGTACATACCATGGCAGACGAGTCTTACACCAGCCACAACACCGAGCGTCTGGATGTGGAAGGCACCGTCAAGAAAATCCTGACCACTGAGTATGTCCAGAATGCACTGAAGGGCGTCCCCAATGTCTAAAGAAAAGCTACTGCTGGTGGGTGCCGGTGGCTTCGGACGCATGGTAGCGGAGCGGGCGATACTCCAATACGACTGAGCCTTTGTGGATAATAGACAGCCTGCGGGTACTGAGATTTGCGGCATTCCGGTGGTTGGTGGTCTTGCTAATCTGCCGGAACTGCGGAAAGACTATGGTTTGCTGGTGGTTGGCATCGGCAACAACCAGTTCCGAGCACAGGTGTATGAGAAGGCAAAAGCACTTGGCTATGCGTTCCCCAACATCATTACTCCCAGTGCCTACATCAGTCCATACGCCAAGTTGGGATGCGGTTGTGTGGTATTGCAAAATGCCTGTGTCCAGAACGGTGCGTCTGTTGGCGACGGTGTTCTGCTGAATGCCAGAACAGAGGTCCACTGTGATGCATCGGTAGGGGACTATGCTTTGATTTATATCAACAGCGTGATCCGCACCGGTGCAACCGTGGGTAACTTTGCTCGCATCGGCAGCAACAGCAGCATCTGCAACAATGCGACAGTACCGGACGGCGCAGATATTCCGGACTGCACCGCAGTACATTAAAGAGGTGAAAGGATGAACATTCTAGTCACTGGTGCAAAGGGCATGGTGGGAACCGCCTTGTGCAACAACCTGAAAAACATCCGGGATGGGAAGAATAAGACCCGCCCGGCATTAAATATTGAAGAAATCTTCGAGTACGATCTGGATTCGACCCCGGCGGAGCTGGACGAGTACTGCCGCAAGGCGGACTTCGTGTTCAATCTGGCAGGCGTGAATCGCCCGGAGAACCCGGAAGACTTCATGAAGGGCAACTTCGGCTTTGCATCGGATTTGCTGAACTGCCTGAAAAAGCACAACAACAAGGCAACCATCATGCTGTCCTCCTCAATTCAGGCCACCCTGGCTGGTCGTTTCGGCAACAGCGAGTATGGTCGGAGCAAAAAGGCGGGCGAGGAGCTGTTCTTCCAGTATGCTCAGGAAACCGGCGCAAAGGTTGCCGTCTACCGTTTCGTGAACCTGATGGGACATAGCCGCCCCAAGTACAACAGTGCCGTCAGCACCTTCTGCTGGGCGGTTGCCAATGACGAGCCCTTCACCGTCAATGACCGCAGCACTGAGTTGGAGCTGCTGTACATCGACGACTTGGTAGAAGGAATGTTCGACCTGCTGGAAGGCAAGGAGCAGCACTGTGAGTTTGACGGTGTAGAGACTGTTCTGAAAGCAGACGGTCGCTACTGCTGTGTTCCCGTGACCCACAAGGTCACGCTGGGAGAAATTGTGGACTTGCTGCAAAAGTTCAAGGCACAGCCGACTACGCTCATGATGCCGAAAATGCCGGACGGCTCTTTTGCCAAGAAGCTGTATTCTCTGTACCTGACCTATCTGCCAACGGACAAGTTTAAGTATGCCCTGAAGATGAACGTGGACAACCGTGGTTCTTTCACGGAATTGGTTCATACCGCTGACTGTGGGCAGGTGAGCATCAACATCAGCCGCCCGGGCATCACCAAGGGGCAGCACTGGCACAACTCCAAGTGGGAGCTGTTCATTGTGGTGGCAGGGCATGGTCTGATTCAGGAGCGGAACATCAACACCGGAGAAACGGTGGAGTTTGAAGTTTCCGGGGATAAGATCGAGGCTGTCCACATGATTCCCGGCTGGACTCACAATATCATCAACCTGTCTGAAACGGAGAATCTGGTAACGGTGATGACCTGCAACGAGATTTTCAACCCGAACCACCCGGACACTTTCTTCGAGCCGGTGTAAGAGAAGATACTGGTTGACGTTAGGAGATTTTTATGGAACACAATTTTAAATGGAAAAACGACGGGCGTACCAAGGTCATGATTGGCTGCGGCACCCGTCCGGAAATCATCCGACTGGCTGCGGTTATCAAACGCTGCCGGGAATATTTTGACTGCTGCGTGGTCTATTACAATCAGAATTGGGACAGAAATCTTTCTACCGTTTTCTGGGAGGATTTCGAACTGAAGAACACCTTCGGGGAATTCGGACCCGACATTTTGGTGCCGGTGGTTGGCGAGAATCTTGGCGTTACCTGCGGCAACATTATGGGCCGTAGCTATGAACTCCTCTCTGAATTGCAACCGGAGGGCTATCTGGTGCTGGGCGATACCAACTCATGCCTTTCTGCCATCAGTGCAAAACGTCTGCACATCCCGCTGTTTCACATGGAGGCAGGCAACCGCTGCAAGGACGAGTGCCTGCCCGAGGAGACCAATCGCCGCATCGTGGATGTAATTTCTGACGTGAATATGTGCTATTCCGAATTCGCTCGGAAGTATCTGGCGGATACGGGTCTGCCCAAGGAGCGTACCTACCAGACAGGTTCTCCTATGGCAGAGGTACTGCACATGAATCTGGAGAAGATTCAGAAAAGCGATGTGTTGGAGCGTCTGGGGCTGGAAAAGGATAAGTATATTCTGCTGTCCGCCCACCGTGAGGAGAACATCGATTCCGAAAAGAACTTCCTGAGCCTGTTTACTGCTATCAACGCACTGGCAGAGAAGTACGATATGCCCATCCTGTACTCCTGCCATCCCAGAAGCAAGCACCGTCTGGAAAAGAGTGGCTTCAAACTGGATCCTCGTGTCCGGGTCAATGAGCCGCTGGGCTTCAACGACTACAACAAGCTGCAAATGAACGCTTTGGCAATCGTCTCCGACTCCGGCACTCTGCCCGAGGAGAGCAGCTTCTACCTGTCCATCGGTCATCCCATCGCCGCCGTGTGCATCCGCACCAGCACGGAACGTCCCGAGGCGCTGGAAGCCGGTGACTTCATCCTGGCGGGCATCACCACCCGAGAGCTGCTCAATGCTACCGATATGGCAATCAAGATGAAGCAGAAGGGCGTTTTGGGTAAACCTTGTCCTGACTATGTGGACGAGACAGTGTCAATGAAGGTGGTTCGCATCATTCAGGGTTATGTAAACGTAGTTAATAAGATGGTGTGGAGAAAAGGGTAAGGATGATAGAAATGGCTAAAACAGTATTTATAACGGGTTCGTCCGGGTTTATCGGCTCCAACCTTGCCAAGCGTATCCTGACTACCGAGCCGGATACCAAGGTCATCGGTCTGGATAACATGAACGATTATTACGACGTTCGTATCAAGGAAGCTCGCTTGGCGGAGCTTCAGAAGTTCGAAAACTACACTTTTATCAAGGGCAACCTTGCGGACAAGGCACTTATCAACAGCATTTTTGAGCAATATCACCCAGATATTGTGGTCAATCTGGGCGCTCAGGCTGGCGTTCGCTACTCTATTACCAACCCGGACGCCTACATCGAGAGTAACATGATTGGCTTCTATAACATTCTGGAAGCCTGCCGCCATTATCCCGTGGAGCATCTGGTGTACGCTTCGTCGAGTTCCGTCTATGGCAGCAACAAGAAGGTGCCCTACTCCACCGATGACAAGGTGGACAACCCGGTGTCTCTGTATGCAGCGACCAAGAAGTCTAATGAGCTGATGGCACACGCCTATTCCAAGCTCTACAATATTCCCTCTACCGGTCTGCGGTTCTTCACCGTGTATGGCCCTGCCGGTCGTCCGGATATGGCATATTTTGGCTTTACCAATAAGCTGGTGAACGGCGAAACTATCAAGATTTTCAACTACGGCAACTGCAAGCGGGACTTTACCTATGTGGATGACATCGTAGAGGGTGTGGTCCGTGTGATGGCAAAAGCACCGGAAAAGAAGAACGGCGAAGATGGTTTGCCCATTCCTCCCTATGCGGTTTACAACATCGGCAATTCTAACCCTGAGAACCTGCTGGATTTTGTGCAGATTCTGTCGGAGGAGTTGGTGCGTGCCGGTGTGTTGCCTGCGGACTATGATTTTGAGGCACACAAAGAACTGGTGCCCATGCAGCCCGGTGATGTGCCGGTGACCTTTGCTGACACGGAGCCCCTGGAACGTGATTTCGGTTTTAAGCCCCATACCCCACTGCGTGAAGGCCTGCGGAAGTTTGCTGAATGGTACAAAGAGTTCTATATGGAATGAGATGACGGGAGGGATTATATGCGCTGTGAGGAACGATTCTACGAAATATACGGCAAGGAACCCACAGGTGTCTGCTTTTGTCCCTATCGGATTTGCCCCATTGGTGCACACAGTGATCACAACCTGGGAAAGATCACAGGACTTGCAATTGATAAGGGAATCCATATTGCATATAAGCCCAAGATGAATGGCGTTGTTGAGATGTGCAGTCTTCAATTCCCGAAACGTGCCCAGTGGCATATCCGGGAGATCGGCGAAAAAACCGGCGACTGGGCAGACTATCTGCGTGGCGCTACCTGGGCGCTGAGCAATCGGTACCCATTGACAGTCGGACTCAGTGGCGTCATTGAGGGCTCTTTGCCCATCGGAGGGCTTTCTTCCTCTGCAGCGGTGATACTGTCCTTCCTAGATGCATTGTGCCAAGTCAATGGAATTAAACTGGAGCCGTCTGAACTGATCAGCATTGCGTTTGATGCAGAGAAAAACTACGTGGGCGTTAATGTGGGAACCCTGGATCAGAGCTGTGAGGTTCTGAGTAAAAAAGACCACTTGCTGTATCTGGACTGTAAGGATAACAGCTACGAGCTGATTCCCACGAATCCCAACATGAAGCCCTACAGAATTGCTGTGTTTTTCAGTGGATTGGAGCACAGCCTGGCTGGCTCTAAATATAATATGCGAGTGGATGAACTGCGATCCGGTGTTTACGCTTTGCAGGCTTTTGCGGGTTTGGAGTACGGAAAGTTCAATGAGGCCAATGCCCGTGATGTTTCGTATGAAATCTTCCAGACCTATAAAAATAAGCTGCCGGTGCAATGGGCAAAACGCTGTGAACATTGGTATACCGAGTTCAAGCGTGTGGAAGCTGGTGCGGAAGCATGGCGGCGAGGTGATTTGGATGAGTATGGACGCCTATCCTTTGAATCTGGCTGGAGCAGTATCCACAACTGGGAGTCCGGTGCGCCGGAGCAGATCAAACTCTACGAGATTATGAGGGAGACCGCTGGCATTTATGGTGGGCGCTTCAGCGGTGCTGGCTTTAAGGGGTGTTGCATGGCATTGATTGATCCCAGCAAGACAGATGTCATTCGGGAAGAAGTGGAGCGGAAATATCTCACCGCATTCCCGGAGATGCGTGGCAAGTACAGTTTTCATCTGTGCGAGAGTGCGGACGGCGTAGGGTATAAGACGGAGGACTAATATGAAGTGCTTGATTTTGGCCGCGGGATACGCAACCCGCCTGTATCCCTTGACGGAGAACTTTCCCAAACCCTTGCTGAAGGTAGGGGATAAGACCATCTTAGATTGGCTGGTGGATGACATTGATACCGCTGGTTTGGTGGATACCTATGTGGTCATTAGCAACCACAAGTTTGCCCACCATTTTGAAGACTGGGCGGCAACCAAGAAACAGAATATCCGGGTGGTGGACGATGGAACAATCAGCAATGAGACCCGGCTTGGTGCTGTATGTGATGTGCAATTTGCCATTGACCAGTTGGGGCTGGATGATGATATGCTGGTGATTGCCGGAGATAACGTGCTGGATTTCTCCCTCTCCAAGTTTGTTGCCTATGCCAACGAGAAAAAAACCTCTTGCATTATGCGCTATTATGAGCCCAGCGAAAAGAAGCTCACCAAATGCGGCGTGGTTGAGTTGGACAATCAGGATAAAATTCTTTCTATGGAAGAAAAGCCTGTCCTGCCTAAGAGCCACTGGTGTTGCCCGCCCTTCTATGTGTACACCCGTGAGGATGCCAAAAAGGTCAAGGAAGCAATCGCACAGAAGGAATGTGGTACTGACGCCCCGGGCAGTTTTATTGCATGGCTGTGTACGGTAACGGATGTGCATGCTATGGAGATGCCGGGCAAGCGGTATGACATCGGAAATCTGGAAAGCTATCAGAAGGTTCAGCAGGAATATCAGGGAATCAAGGCATAAGTTTTGCTAAGGATGGAAGAATGTATAGAAAGGGAGAAAGACTATGAAAATCGCAGTTGCAGGTACCGGTTACGTCGGTTTGTCCATTGCTACGCTTCTGTCCCAGCACCATGAGGTCGTGGCGGTAGATATTGTCCCGGAGAAGGTTGATCTCATCAATCATAAGAAGTCCCCAATTCAGGACGAGTACATTGAAAAGTATCTGGCAGAAAAGGACTTAAATCTGACTGCCACGCTGGATGCTGAAGCTGCCTATAAGGATGCGGATTTTGTAGTTATTGCAGCACCTACTAACTATGACAGCAAGAAAAACTTCTTTGATACTTCTGCAGTAGAAGCTGTCATCAAGCTGGTGATCCAGTATAATCCTGATGCCATCATGGTCATCAAGTCTACGATTCCGGTCGGATTCACGGCTTCTGTGCGTGAAAAGTACCACTGCGACAACATCATTTTCAGCCCGGAGTTCCTGCGGGAGTCTAAAGCTCTTTACGACAATCTGTACCCGAGCCGTATCATTGTGGGTACTGATGTGGATAACGCTCGCCTGGTGAAGGCAGCCAATACCTTCGCCGGATTGCTGCAGGAAGGTGCAATCAAGGAGAATATCGATACCTTGATTATGGGCTTTACGGAAGCTGAGGCTGTCAAGCTGTTTGCTAATACTTATCTGGCTCTGCGTGTGTCCTACTTCAATGAACTGGATACCTACGCCGAGATGAAGGGACTGAACACCCAGCAGATTATCGAGGGTGTCTGCCTTGATCCCCGCATTGGCAGCCATTACAATAACCCCAGCTTCGGTTACGGCGGCTACTGCCTGCCGAAGGACACCAAACAGCTTCTTGCCAACTATGCTGATGTTCCGGAGAACCTGATTGAAGCCATCGTGGAATCTAACCGTACCCGAAAGGATTACATTGCCGACCGTGTGCTGGAAATTGCGGGCGCATACGAAGCTAACGAGGACTATGATCCGAGTAAGGAACACAATGTAGTGGTAGGCGTATACCGTCTGACCATGAAATCCAACTCTGACAACTTCCGTCAGTCCTCCATTCAGGGCGTCATGAAGCGCATCAAGGCAAAGGGCGCAACGGTCATCATCTATGAACCGACGCTGGAGAATGGTTCTACCTTCTTTGGCAGCGAGGTTGTGAATGATCTTGAGAAATTCAAAAACCGCAGTCAGGCCATCATTGCCAACCGCTATGATAGTTGCTTGGATGATGTGCAGGACAAGGTTTATACACGCGACCTGTTCCGCAGAGACTGATATTTATCGCAGCTATGTGTTCAACCACATGGCTGTGCTGCTCAAATGTGCTACCTCTCCGTGGTGAGCAGCAGGCAACGGATTATAATCCGGCTAAAGCATATATTCGTCAATTCACTCTTTGGATGAGGAAAAGCTATAATGGGAAAGTATTTTGGAACCGATGGCTTCCGTGGCGAAGCTGGAATCACGCTGACCGCCGACCATGCCTACAAGGTGGGGCGTTTCCTCGGTTGGTACTACAACGCATTGCGCGAGCGTAACGGCAATAACGAGCCTGCCCGCATCGTCATTGGTAAGGACACTCGCCGCAGCTCCTATATGTTCGAGTACAGCCTGGTTGCCGGTTTGACAGCTTCCGGCGCAGATGCCTACCTGCTGCACGTTACCACTACGCCGTCTGTGGCCTATATTGCCCGTGTGGATGACTTTGATTGCGGCATTATGATTTCTGCCAGTCATAATCCCTACTACGATAACGGCATCAAGCTGATCGACTGCTATGGCGAGAAGATGCCCGAGGAAACTCTGCTGCTGGTGGAGGACTACATCGACGGCAAGCTTCATGTGTTCGATAAGGACTGGCCGGAGCTGCCTTTCGCTCACCGGGAACATATTGGCTGCACTGTGGACTATGTGTCCGGCCGCAACCGCTACATGGGTTATCTGATCTCTCTGGGCATCTACTCTTTCAAGGGTGTCAAGGTCGGTCTGGACTGTGCCAATGGCAGTTCTTGGAACATCGCTAAGTCTGTGTTTGATGCTCTGGGAGCCGATACCTACGTCATCAATGCACAGCCTAACGGTACGAATATCAATAACAACGCTGGCTCTACCCACATCGAAGGCCTGCAGAAGTTCGTGGTAGAGAAAGGGCTGGACATCGGGTTTGCCTATGACGGCGATGCTGACCGTTGCCTGTGTGTAGATGAAAAGGGTAATGTCATCACTGGCGACCACATCCTGTACATCTACGGCTGCTACATGAAGGAGCGTGGCAAGCTGCTGACCAATACGGTGGTCACCACTGTTATGTCTAACTTTGGTCTGTACAAGGCTTTTGATGAGAAGGGCATTGGTTACGCTAAGACCGCTGTGGGCGACAAGTATGTTTACGAGTATATGGCTAAGAACGGCTGCCGTATCGGCGGTGAGCAGAGTGGTCATATTATCTTCAGCAAGTATGCCAGCACTGGTGATGGTATCCTGACCAGCCTGAAGATGATGGAGGTCATGCTGGCAAAGAAGCTGCCCATGAGCAAGCTGGCTGAACCCCTGAAGATCTACCCGCAGGTTCTGGAAAATGTCCGTGTGATCGACAAGAAGGCCGCACAGGATGACGAAGCAGTGCAGGCAGCAGTCAAGGACGTAGCCGAGGCACTGGGCGACACTGGCCGTATCCTTGTCCGTGAGTCAGGCACTGAACCGGTCGTGCGTGTGATGGTGGAAGCCCCTGACCACGATACCTGCCAGAAGTATGTATCTCAGGTTGTAGAGACCATTAAGAGCAGAGGATACGGAGTTTGAGAGAAGAATTTTGATTTTGTCATCTTTGCTCAGATATTCTTTGAGACATTCTCACTCCTGAACTAATTGATTCTAATGCAAGAAAATTTGCCTCTTGTACATGTTTTATATCACGAGGTGGAATGATATGAGAATTGGAAATGAAATCGTTACAGCATCTGCACTAGGAAAAAGGCGACGGATGTTTAGGATTTTTGGTGATAAAGGAAAGTGTATTGTTGTTCCTTTGGACGACAACTTGATATCAAAGTACAATGAAGGATTAAAAAATTTACACGACAAAATAAAAGATATACAACAAGCAAAGCCTAATGGAGTACTTTGTTATTTAGGGACGGCTTCTATTATAGATAAATACGAAGTTCCAATTATATTGAACTTAACTGCTAGTACAGAATATAAAACACACACAAAAAAAGATATTGGTTTCAACTATAGAACAGGCCATTGCAATAGATGCAGCTGCGGTTGCAGTACATATTAATGTTTCTAGCAGCTATGAATCAATAATGCTGGAGAATCTTGGAGCCGTTTCGGAAGTTTGTCAGAAGTATGGTATGCCGTTGTTGGTAATTGTGTATCCAAGAACTGAACATGCGGGGAAAGATTATAATTATGAAGATTTAAAAAAGGAGAATGAAGCAGGGTATACTAAACTTGTTTGCCACTGTGTTAGAATCGCATTTGAGTTAGGTGCAGATATTATAAAGACACAATTTACAGGTTCGGCGGAATCGTTTAGTAAAGTGGTTGAAGCAGCTAATGGGACTCCTGTTTTGATTGCGGGAGGAAAGATGAAAGATGAAAATGAGCTTTACGCAATGGTAAGTGATTCAATTAAGGCAGGCGGTGCAGGTGTTAGTATAGGGAGAAATGTATTTAACAGAGAAGATTCGTTGGAAGTGATTGAAAGGCTACGCAAGATAGTATTTGACTGAGGAGAAAACATGGGAACAAATAATTTTTTGACGATATCATCAAAGTGGGAGTACGTCTTGCCTCCTTCAAGACCTACTGTTTATGAGTTGCAAAGGATAGAAAGTACCGTGTCACTCTTTGACAAGAAAAAACCGGTTGCCGTTCTAGGAAGTACAATTGAGTTTCGTACGCTGCTTAACAGATTAGGATTTCAAGATATTTATATTTTTGAAAAAAACATAGATTTCTATAAGTGGACTTGTGAATGGTGTGCCTATGGAGTAGAAAACGAAAGAGTGATAGAGGGGGATTGGTGCAATACAATCAGCCTTTTTATAGAAAAGTTTCAGTTTGTTCTGTCTGATTTAACGATGGGAAATATTGAATACGGTAAACGGAATAAATTCTACAATGATATTTCTAATTCTCTACAATATGGCGGATTGTTTATTGATAAGGTCCTGACAAATGAAAAACGGTTAATATCTCTGAGTGAGATTGGAGGCAAATATCGTAATCTCCCTATTAACCTTGAAACCGTGAATATGTTCAACTGTGAGGCGTTATTTGGAAGTGAACTTCTTGAGGGCGGGATAATTAATACAACGGATTTTTATGAGGTGCTCAGAGAAACATATAAAAATGATAAAGTGTTAACGAAGTTTGTTGAGAAGTGTCATTTGATAACACCGGAGGGATGTGTCTGGTATTATGGAGTAGCGTGGGAAAAACTGAGAAACGACTATTTTGCATACTATAGATCAAGCACAGCAATAGATGATATAGAGGGAAGCCCCTACTATGGTAGAACCAAGCAGTTTGTAAATATTAAATAAAATGGAGGATATTATGATAACTCGTGAATTTGCAACAGAGTGGTGTAATGATTTAAAATTTGCGTGGAAAAAATGTGATTTCCAGAAAATTATGAATATTTTTAGCGATACTTCAGAATATTACGAAGATCCTTTTGCGACCCCCGGAAAATCGGCTGATGATATTTTAGCTTTTTGGGAAGAAATTAAATATCAAAGAATATCAAAATTGGAATTGAAACCGATTGCGATTGACGGTAATCGCTTAATAGTGAGATGGTTTTTGGATTATACAGATGTTAGGGATGACTCGTTAGCGATTATGGATGGAGTATATCAAGTTGATTTTGATGAGTGTAGGAGATGTGTTAGTTTTACGCAGTGGTGGGTTATAAAAGAGTGATTCTTTCTCATTCGAAATGGAGTGCATATGAACGAAAAGAAAGAAAAAATGTTTCGAATAGGAACAATGATTGGTTCGATCCTTTTGTCAGTTATTGTTACCATCGTTTCAGCTTTGAAGTTTAAATCAGATGGTAATATCGGAGAAGGAAACATATCTTTGGATTCGTTACAGATCGGAATATCGTTATTGTTAGGTTGCTGTACCTTTATGATTATCGAATTGATTTCTTTGGTGTTTTATTCTATTTCTTATACGATACAAAAGAGACAAGACGATGAATTTATGGAGAATATAACGGAATATTCGAAAATGCTCTACGATATAAATCGAGATTTTTATATTGTGAGTAAAGATAGCCATGGTCCGCATGATTTGTTTGTGACATATGCAAAAAAGGAAATTGAAAAGCTAAATTCAATATTAAGTAAGGCGGCAAATCAAAAGGAATTTAGTATTTCATCTGACTATATTGTTAATGCAAACGGTGTTTTTGATGCCTTCTCGCAAGTAACTGGAAAGAAAGTCCTTAAAATGACTTTCCCTATTTGGAAAGAGGATAACGCGATATTTACAAGTCAGGCAGATATACACTTTTTTGAAGTCCTAAAATTAAAGATGGATAGTAAAGAAGTTGATGGAGTTGAAGTGATTTTAATATATGATGATAAAAAGCTCTTGGATAGGAGTGATGTAAAAAAGCTATTGAATTTCTTTTCTGCGGAAGAGGGATACACTTGTAAAGTAGCACTTTTGAATGATTTTAAGGCGGTTTGTGAGTCAAATGGTGTCTCATCACAATTTGTTGATTTCGGAATTTATGGCCCTAAAATGTTGTACATTACTGAACAATATCTCCCAATACATAAAGGAACATATTATAAAGATGAGACAAGAGTTCGGCATTATACGCGGTTGTTTGACGAGGTTTGGAATTCGGATGTGATAACAAAAGCAAATCCAAGTAATAATACAACACATGTGGAACTCGCAGAAATTATAAGATGAGGCATGCAATATGATAAATAGTGCAAAAGGAAGACTTGTAGCCTTTGATAATAAGAAGAATTTGGAATTGATTGGATTGATATTTGAAGCCGATGGAGGTGATAAGGAGAATATTATTATTCATGTGCATGGAAATTATGGGAATTTTTATAACAACAAATTCATTTGGAAAATGTCAGAAAAGTACTTGAGCTGTGGCGTATCATTTTTGACATTTAATTTATCTGCGCATGATGGATTGTGTGAGGGGTATCGAAAAGGAATATTAGACTATGTAGGCGGGGCGGTTTCAGATTATTCGGAGTCAATTCTAGATATAGAAGCGGCTGTTGATTTTGTAAAGATAGCAGGTTATAAAAAGATTACATTACAAGGACATAGTCTCGGATGTGATAAAATTCTTGAATACGTTTTAAATCATAATGATATTGAGAAAGTAATTTTGCTGTCTCCCGTTGATAGTTATGCTGTCCAAGAAAGATGGTTGTACATGCATAAAAATGAAACGGTGGAGGAGCAGCTAGATCGCCTAATAAAATTATGTGACTCAGAAAATGACGTTCTACAGTGGCTAGATTTAAATGAATATGGTGCAGAAGGATTAAATGATGACTGGATTTATAAGATTCCAGTTACGACAAAGGCACTTCTTTCTATTTTACAGGGCTCAGCATTTAAATTTATTAAGCTAAAAAATGGAGAGGACTTTTTGGTCGACAAAGAAACGTATGTTTTCTTAGGAAAAAATGATGGTCTCCGAATGTGTTCACTGGAAGAGATGGTGAATTTTGTAAAGAAGCACTTTGTGCAATGCTATGTTAATGATCGTATGGCATGCGATCATGATATTATTGGTGCAGAAGATGCGCTTATCGATGATATAATACTCTGGTATAAAAAATGATGACTTTACCATGAACCCAACTGCAAATTATCACTTGAGTTAATTCGTTTTGATTGCTTGTACAAAAGAATGATTCGTAATTGTTTCTTCTATTAACTTTCTTCTACACCATCCCACCCGATGAACTCTTCCTCAGCACCGTCGAGCTTCGACCAATCGAGGTATTGTCCACAACTGCCGCAGTAAGACTGGTACTCATACTCGATGACCTTTTTGCAACGAGGGCAAACAGAGAAGCAGTTCCGATCCTCATAGATTTGGACAGTAGTCACAGTTCTGGGCAAGCGGTATGTAGGGGAGAGCAGCAGGTCAAGGATGGTGTGGACAAGAGAACGCTTCTCTGAGGTGTCCTCCCAGACATCATCGGAATTCTGATGGCGGAATCTTTTGAAAGTAATCTTCATTTATAATCACCTCTGCCTAAAAGCATAGATGATTAACACGGACACTTGGATGTATATATGCCTGATTTTCTCCGTTATCCTTGAAAAACGTTACTGAGTAGTATATATTTGAGCTGTAAGAGTCATTCGTTATGGATGCTCACAGCTTTGCCGCTCGAAACTTTGCACACCTCTACGTGGTGAGCGGCAGACAACACAGTATGGATGCTGTGGCTAAGATGCAGAAATTATTTTTTTGATATGGTTGAACAATATGACGGACTATCAATTGGCTTGTGCGATTTCTACTATCATTGGTTCGTACCGTAAAGGTGAACTTTCCAAACCTTTGGATCATAATCACGTTTTAAAATGGGTCAGCCAGTTTGATGAAGCGGATCGAAGCGTGATTCTAGAGGAAACACTTCATATATTGACCAGACAGTACTATAGCCGTGAAGCGATTGAAAATTTGGTAGATGGGATTTTATGTAAGATTCGTGAACAAGTAGGATCTTTTGAAAGTATCATTTTTGCAAATCCTCAAGAACAAGGGTCAAGCCAGAAAATTCTATATACCATTATATCGGAAAAGTTGGGAGAGGAATTTCGTGGTCAATCTGCGGATTTTACAGAACCTGATAAGATATATGTTTATATAGATGATGGATTATATACGGGTGGGCGAGCAAGAACAGATTTGGTAGCGCTTATAGAACTGCTTCCACCAAATAGCAGACTTTATGTGTTTTACCTTTTTGCTTATAGTAATGCCTGTTCGTATAGAGAAGATCAAATTACGGAATTGGCAAAAAATAAGAAGATTGAAATCTGTTTTGATTGGGGGCGCATGTTTTATAATGAGCGCAGTTGCAAGGCAAAATCTATTGATTTTGTGTGGCCCACAATATTGGCAAGAAAAGATGAGGAAGTACTTGCTTATGAAGCTAAACTAAAAGAAACGCAGAAAGCTAATTACCTTTATTACAACAACTATGTTTACCAGAAGGAAAAGGGAATGTTTTCCTCGTATGATGCCGAAGAGCGTGTTGGTTACGCATTTTTGAAATATGGAATCAAAATCTGCAATCAGCTAAACAAATCGACATTTCGCCCTTTAGGGTTAACAACTCCGCCATCCTTTGGATTTGGTTCCCTTGTTGCAACAGACTATAACATTTCCAATACAGCACCATTAGTAATGTGGTGGGGAAGTCTCGAAGTGAATGACGCAGGTCCCGTTGGATGTTGGTATCCTCTTTTTCCAAGACGGGATAACAAAAAACTATATAGTTATGTGGCTGCGGAGGAATCAGCGGTATCAATTCATAACTGTACACTAATTCTAAAAACAGTTTATCGCTTAGCAGTTGACGAATATCAAAAAGACATTGAAAGGCGTAGAGAGGGAATCTGCAATCATGGAATTTTTGATTTAATGTCTTTGGACTTAGAATCGCTTACAGAGAAAAGAAAACAAAGCGACCTTCTTGGTTATCTTCTGTCGTTGAATTTCGAGCACCTTAAAGTCGTTCAAACGGTGATGTATATCGGAAGAGACTACGAAACGATGCTTCAGACCGAATGTGATGATGAATACGATGAAGAATATGATGAGGAGGACTTCAGTAGGAATACTATAAGTTTTCCAGTGCCAAATCCGGATTTTGTATTGTATGAATGGCTTCGAGATTTAGAAGAGTGCAAAGGCTGGAAATCAAAGAGAATTGAAGCTGAACAGGTTTACCAAAAGAAGTCGAGTCTTCATATATATTTGGAACGTGCGTTTAGAATTCTGGGAATAGAATACTGATAATATTGCCATTCACTATCCACCGTGCTATACTATCCTCAAATCATACATAATCTTATTGGAGGTATCATCCTATGCCCAGAACTAAAGGCAGTAAGAACCGTGTCACCGCTACCGCTGACTTCGATGCCCAGATCAAGAAGTTGCAGAAAGATAAGGCGATGCTGGAAGAGGGGCTTTCCAAGACTGTCGCCCAGATCGAAGAGCTGATGCCAGAATACAGCGGCAGGTCCAGTCTTGATGACGAAGAACTGTAAGATGCCAATGGATGAATTTCTTAGTAAGGCTTACGGAAAGCAAGAAGAGAAATCTTTAGACAGAGGCAAACACGCAGATAAGAGAAAACACGCATAGACAGACACCTAGACTTCCCTGCGGTATGGCCGTAGCTGAATGCCCAGAGAAAACCACTGGCATTTTGTACGCAGGCGATGGGCCCTAATTATACCGAAAACCAGAGGAAGTCAGGATACATATATAAGGTTCGTCACGCATTTTGCGTGAATCAGCTTACGAGCATACCGGACGGCGTGGAACCCGTACCGAGGAAGGCCGGAGCAGATATACATACATTTTATCCTAGTTTTTGAATAGTTGTTCAAAGAACCAGTGGGATAAGTGTGCGTATGTCTGCTCCGGTCTTTTTTCGTTGAAGGAGGTGATTTTGTTGAGTGTAGCATGGCAATCAGACCCGAAACTTGTTGGTCAGCAAATCAAGAAGATTCGCAAACAGAAACACATGACGCAGGATGCTCTTGCTGAAGAACTTGGAGGAGGTTGCACCAACAAAACCATTTCCCGATATGAAACCGGAAAGGTCGAAATGGGAATACAGACGTTGTTTGATGTGGCGGAGGCTCTGGAGGTACCTGTTGATAAACTGGTGCCAGATCGGCTTCAAGTACATATGGAAGAGGAGGAAAAGTCAAGAAGAGAATTACTGGCAATTGTTGGAAGCCTAGGAACAGAAGATGTAGAAGCCTTGCTGATGGTGGCTAGAAGATTCGAAGTCCCTCAAAGGAAGGCCGTGTGAACCGTGCAGTGGCTGCTGCACGGTTTTGTTTTTGTGAAAGGGAAAGTCTACAGATATGTAGATTTTGGCAGAGCATAATCACCTTTTGGGGAAATGAAAAAGGACGCTAAATCATCTATAATTGAGTCAGTTCAAGGGACAAGCCCCAAGAACAAAAATAATATCGTAAGCCCGATTCTAGAGAAGGCGAAGGATACCATAACGGAGTTTTACCAGCTGGCAGACACTGTCTGCTGCGGTAGAACAGCCGGTCTATGGGTGTACCTCCCATCTCTGGAATCGGGCTTTCTGCGTTTTGCAGGCAGTCACAGCTCAGAATGTGAGCCCTGCTCCGCTTCCGTCATCGGTATCCTTCTCCCTCCCAGAGTCCGGGGGAAAAGGACAAAAAGATGACTAACATGATGATGAACGGGGTAGTTGCAATCAATGGTGGCGTAGGCGTGATGGAAATCCGCCAGCCGTTACCGCAGACAGTGGAGAGCGTGGCGCAGCCAGTCGAGAATCTGACTGTCAACGCACATATCTCTCTGCGTGAGCTGAAGAACACGGTTGCTGCGGTTATCGAAAAGAAGCTGCCGAAGTACGCACAGCTTATGGAGATGCATCCTGTGATTGCGGCTAGAACTGTGGTGGGTGGTGCAACGCTCACAGCCTATGAGAATGGTTACGCCGTCTATGAAGAGGATGGCGCACACACGGTCATGGCCATCGACCGCTGCGGCGACTACCGCTACGATTTCAATGACGGTACATACGAGGTCGTTCCGGCGGAAGTGTTCGAGGATGCCGAGTGGTCAGTGCGTCTGGTCATGGAAGGCGAACGCCGGATGGAGAGCAACCGCAGCAAGACGGTTGCCATCAATGAGGCCGCCAGTTTGGATTGCGATGGCTCTGACTGGTCGGATGCCGTTATGGTGGACTTCATGGATGAAGAAAATGCCGAAATGTTGGCAGAAGAGGAACTGCGCAAGCTGTATGCCGCTATGGGTAAGCTCACGGATCGTCAGCAGGAAATCATCCAGCTCTACTTCTATAAAGGGCTGAACCAGTATGAAATCGCAGAAGAATTGGGGATTGTAAGACCCGTGGTCAGCAAAATTATGGCTGCCGCAATTAAAAGGCTCAAGAAAAGTTTTTGAAAATAGGGTACCTTTTCCCGAATTTCAGTAAGCATTATGAGAGGACTTCCTCTCACGAATACATCCAAGGAGGTTACACCCCATGAGTAACATCAAGAATCCCCAGAACAATCCCTTAAAGAATCCGGCTCCGGTGCGACCGCCCGGCGGCAGCACCGCCCCAAAGACCGTTTATGTCTGCTCTCCGTTCCGACCCACCGCAGTATCCGAGGCGGACAGGGAGGCAGAACAGCGGTCCAATATCGAACGGGCACTCAAAGCCTGCCGCATCCTCGCCATGATGGGCATCCAGCCGCTGGCACCACATCTGTACTTCAATCGTTTTCTCAAGGATGAGTTGGCGGCAGAACGTGCTGCCGGGATGCAGTTTGGACTGTCATGGCTGGAACAGGCAGATGAGCTTTGGGTGTTTGGCGACACGGTGTCGGAGGGCATGGCACAGGAAATCGCCAAGGCGAAAGAACTGGGCAAGCCGGTGCATACCCTTCCTGAACCAGGGCGAGTGGCAGAACTGCTCGTCAAGAGCCTTGCACAGAAGTACACCATGACCGGTGACGGTCAATAGGAGATGCAGCCCAAGGCTGCGGAAAGTGAGCAACACAATGATGAACGATAAGAACCAGAATACCAGTGCCCCGGAAGTGCGCCGTATTCTCCCGGTGATGCTGAAGGTTGAGAACCTCCACATCCATCTGGATGAGCGCAGCACCAGCAACACCTATTTCAATGGTGTCGAGGATCAGGACGAGGAGCCTAATATCGACATCGAGGCCATGATCGCTACCATCTGCGCTAAGACCGGCCTGTGCAAGCAGTCTGTCATGATGGTTCTGGATGCTCAGGCTGAGTATCTGGATGCTGTCTGCGGTGAGGATGAGGTGGACGAGGATGAGTGAGATGCTGACCGGGCCCAAGAAGATCGTGGATGGGCTGACGGAGGTGTTCCGCGGCCTGACCCAGATGTGCGAGGGCATGGCAGAGCAGATCGAACTCCTGGAGTTCACTGCGGATGATGTCACCGAGGAGGATAAGCTGATTCCTCCTGCAAAGCTCCCGCCTGTGGACACAGCACCCAAGGGTCAGGAAATGCCGCATCCTCGCAAGAAGCCGGTAAAGCGTCCCCGTAAGCAGGATATTCCGCCCGTGGTGGAGGAACAGCCCCAGGAGCCGACCGAGGATGCTCCTGCAGAGGAGACCTCTGCCGCAGATGAGGCAAAGGAGGAACTGTCCGACTTCCCGGTTGACCCGGCGGATGACCTGCCCTTTGATGTGGACACCGGCCAAAAGGCAGAGCCGGAACAGCCTGCTGTGAACATCTCCAAGGATGAGATTACGGCAGTCATCGTGGCGAAGATCAAGCAGAAGCGCAGCAACAACGAGAAGATCGGTCAGTTGCTGAAGACCTACGGCGTGGGTCAGCTTTCTGAACTGCCGGCAGCGAAGTATGAGGCGTTCCTCGCAGACATCTCCCAGCTGTAACGGAGGTGCCGTATGCCCGAAGTACACGCGATTCTCTCTGCGTCCAGCTCGAAAAGATGGCTGAATTGTACGCCATCGGCTCGGCTGGAGCAGAATTTTCCCAATGAATCCTCGGTGTATGCCGAGGAGGGAACCGCCGCCCATGCGCTGGGCGAGTACAAACTCCGCAAGTATCTGCACGAGCGTGTCAGGCGGCCGACCTCCGAGTTCGACAACGAGGAGATGGATGCCAACACCGACATCTATGCCGAGTTCATCATCACGACAGTGGAGAAGATTAAGGAGACTTGTCCGCATCCGCTGGTCATGGTGGAGGAACGGCTGGATTACAGCTACCTCGTTCCGCAGGGATTCGGGACCGGCGACTGTGTGATCATCGCAGACGGTACTCTTTACGTCATGGACTATAAAAACGGCAAAGGCGTTTTTGTCAGTTGTGACCACAATCCTCAGATGATGTTGTACGCCATCGGTGCTTACCACGCTTACGGGTATCTGTACAACATCACAAAGGTGTCCATGACCATCATCCAGCCCCGGTTGGAAAACATCTCAACTTTTGAATGCAGTGTGGAGGAATTGCTGGACTGGGCAGAAAGCTATGTCCGCCCCAGAGCCAAGCTCGCCTTTGAAGGCAAGGGTGAGCAGGTTCCCGGCGATTGGTGCCAGTTCTGCCGTGCCCGGACTTCCTGTAAAGCCTGTGCCGCTGAAGCGCTGGCGCTGGTCAAGACCGAGTTCCTTGACTTGGATTCCGGCGTTTTGGCAGATGAACAGGAAGAAACGGATGCCACCGCAGCCTATGACCCGGACACCACGGCACCAACCTTCAAGTCCCCGGCACTTCTGTCCAAGACGGATATCGAGAAGATGCTTCCCACGCTGAACCGCATTGAATCCTGGATCGAGGCCATCTTCGCCTATGTCAGCTCCGAGGCTATCAACCACGGTGTCTGCTGGGATGGGTACAAGGTGGTGGAAGGTCGCAGCAAGCGGCAGTTCCTTGACCCCAAAGCGGTGGCGGGAGCCGCCACACAGGCTGGGTATACCGATATCTATAAGACTGAGATGATCTCCTTGACCGAGGTTGAAAAGCTC
>ULQN01014341.1_pt1 | contig 38108 bp, 40 predicted proteins | sample 1954491 | NCBI WGS metagenome assembly ULQN01 (sample SAMEA4835656, study PRJEB28245) | human gut metagenome | biome: gut microbiome; material: fecal sample | place: Denmark | collected 2008
GCCACCTTATCGAGCACGTGGGATTCTTCCATTTCGTGGTAGAAGTCGTTACCTTCACGGGTACGTTCACCCACACCGGCGAACACGGAATAACCACCATAAGCCTTAGCAATATTGTTGATCAATTCCATCATGTTCACGGTCTTACCCACACCGGCACCACCAAAGAGACCGACCTTACCGCCCTTAGCGAACGGGCAAATCAAGTCAATCACCTTAATACCGGTTTCGAGCAAGTCCACGGACGGGCTCAATTCGTCAAACTTAGGTGCTGCTTGGTGAATCGTCCGACGTTCGTCTTCACCGATCGGGCCGCAGTTGTCAATCGGGCGACCCAACACGTCCATAATGCGACCCAAGGTCTTCGGGCCGACAGGCACCGAAATACCGGCGCCGGTACTACGAACCTTCATGCCGCGTTGCAAACCTTCAGAGGCGCCCATGGCAATGGTACGAACCACGCCGTCGCCCAATTGTTGTTGCACTTCAAAGGTCAAGCCTTCTTCGGCAAGAGTGTTCTTTTCATCCTTTTCTAAGATAAGGGCATCGTATACTTTGGGCATTTGGTCGCGCGGGAACTCAATGTCCACCACAGCGCCAATGACCTGAACGATCTGTCCGATACTCATGGGATATCCTCTTTAAGACACGGCGGCAGCACCACCAACGATTTCAGTAATTTCCTTCGTGATGGCCGCTTGACGGGTCTTGTTATAAACCAATTGCAGATCACCGATAAGCTTCTTGGCGTTGTCGCTGGCGGCCTTCATAGCAACCATACGAGCACTTTGTTCAGAAGCCATGTTTTCTGCAACGGCTTGGTAAATTAAAGCTTCGATGTAGCGCTTTAACAGCACATCGAGAACCGTGGCGTCACTGGGTTCGTAGAGATAATCCCACGAATAATCCCGACGTTTTTCGCCAATCATCTCAAGTCGATCACTCGACAAGGGCAAAAGCTGTTCAATGACAGGTTCTTGCTTCATTGCATTCACAAAACGTGAATAGGCAAGATAAACCTTGTCCAACTTTCCGGCGCTGTATTGTTCAAGTTGAACACTGATCGCACCAATCAATTTTTCCAATTGCGGACGATCACCCAACTGTACGGCATGCGAGAGTAAATCCACTCCGGCATGCTGCATAAAACCAAGGCCCTTATTACCGATAGCCGTACCCTCAACGGTTACGCCTTCAGCCTTCCAATCCTTGATCTTATTGAGCACCATACGTTGAATATTGGTGTTCAAAGCACCGGCCAAACCTTTGTCCGTCGTCACCATGATCAGACCAACTTTCGCAGCAGTAGTGGGATGCGGACGCAAGAAAGGATGCTTGTAGCTCGTCGTCGCCGTGGCCAAATGAGCCACGATATTACGGATGCTTTCTCCGTAAGGACGAGCCGCATGCATGCGATCCTGCGCTTTGCGCATCTTCGATGCCGCTACCATTTCCATCGCCTTAGTGATCTTGCGCGTATTTTGTACGCTCTTGATCTTGGCGCGAATTTCCTTGGTACTAGGCATGTGGTCCCCTTAGGTGTTTATCGACTTCCAATTAGTAGGTGCCGTTTTTCTTAAATTCATTCACCGCAGCCAAAAGAAGTTCTTTGTCTTCAGCGACCAATTCCTTCTTTTCTTCGATGCGTTGAACCAAATCAGCGTGGTGGTTGGCCACAAATTCACGGCAAGCCTTTTCAAAGCGCAGTGCATCCTTAGCGTCGACATCGTCATAAATGCCTTGTTCCACGCAGAAGAGCACCAAAGCTTCTTCCCAAACCTGTAACGGTTGATATTGCGGTTGCTTCATCAATTCGGTCACAACCTTACCGCGATCCAATTGCTTACGAGTTGCTTCGTCCAAGTCAGAGGCAAACTGAGCAAAAGCAGCCAATTCACGATATTGAGCCAAAGCCAAGCGAACACCGCCGCCCAACTTCTTAATAATCTTCGTTTGAGCTGCACCACCCACACGGGACACAGAAATACCCGGGTTGATAGCAGGACGGATACCGGCGTTGAAAAGGTCGGTTTCCAAGAAGATCTGACCGTCAGTAATAGAAATCACGTTGGTCGGCACGAAAGCGGTCACGTCACCGGCTTGCGTTTCAATAATCGGCAAAGCGGTCATGGAACCCGTCTTACCCTTGACAGCACCCTTGGTGAAACGTTCCACGTAATCCGCATTCACACGAGCCGCACGTTCGAGCAAACGGCTGTGCAAGTAGAAAACGTCACCAGGATAAGCTTCACGTCCCGGCGGACGACGCAACAGCAAGGAGATTTGGCGATATGCCCAAGCTTGCTTGGTTAAGTCGTCATAAACGATCAAAGAATCTTGGCCACGGTCGCGGAAGTATTCACCCATCGTAGCACCAGCGTACGGGGCGATGTACTGCAACGCAGCAGATTCAGAGGCAGAGGCTGCTACAACGATCGTGTAGTCCATTGCGCCGTGTTCTTCTAACTTACGAACAACGTTTGCAATAGTGGAAGCCTTTTGACCGATTGCGACGTATACGCAAATCAGATCTTTGCCCTTTTGGTTAATAATCGTGTCCAAGGCCACAGCGGTCTTACCCGTTTGACGGTCGCCAATGATCAATTCACGTTGACCACGGCCGATCGGCACCATGGCGTCAATGGACTTCAAACCGGTTTGAACCGGTTGAGAAACGGATTGACGATCAATAACACCAGGAGCCACTTTTTCGACCACGTCATATTCGTCCGTGTCGATCGGGCCCTTGCCATCGATCGGTTGACCCAAAGCATTGACCACACGGCCAATCAACTTCGGACCAACAGGCACAGAGAGAATGCGGCCCGTCGTCTTAACGATGTCGCCTTCACTAATGTGCTCATAACTACCAAGAATAACCGCACCCACAGAGTCACGTTCAAGGTTCAAAGCCAAACCGTACGTGCTGTTGGGGAATTCCAACATTTCGCCTTGCATCACGTCAGAAAGACCGTGAACACGGCAAATACCGTCGGTCACAGAGACCACGGTACCTTGGGTGCGAAGATCAGCGGAGACCCCAAGGCCTTCGATACGCTTTTTCAGCAGATCGCTGATTTCACTAGGATTGAGTTGCATGTCTTACAGCTCCGAAATTTATGCGGTGAGTGCCTCTTGCATTTGAGCAAGTCGCGTCTGAATCGATCCGTCCAAAACTCTGTCGCCAACGCGCACGCGAACACCACCGATCAAAGCTTCATTGATCGTGACTACCGGCGTGAGCTTCAAGCCAGGGAAACGTTTTCCGAGGCCAGCAACCAAGTCATCTACTTCCGCTTGCGTCATAGGCATAGCGGATTCAATATAGGCGTCTGCAACGCCTTCGGATTGATTTTTAAGTTCGCGGAATTGACGTGCGATTTCCGGCACGGCTTCCAAGCGACCGTTCTCAACGACCACCTTCAAAAGATTGGCGGCCTCTTCGGGCAATTTTGTTTGTCCGAGACCGGCAATGATGAGATCGTAGATTTGTTCCGAACTCAGTTTAGGATCTCCGATCACAGAAACTAATTCGGGTGTGGTCACCACTTGGGCAATACCATCCAGAACAGCAGCCAAATCGGCAGCTTCTTCGGGTCCCTTATTGGCGTCTTGCAAAGCCAAAAGCATTGCATGCGCATAGGGACGGGCAATCGTCGAAAGTTCAGCCATAATTAAAGCTTAGCCTTCAATTGTTCAAGCATTTGAGCGTGAACTTTAGTGTCAACTTCGCGACGAAGGATTTGCTCGGCACCGGCAACAGCCAAGCGAGCGACTTCTTCACGCAACTGTTCGCGCAAACGTTCGGCTTCTTGAGCCACTTCAGCCTTAGCAGCTTCGATGATACGATCGGCTTCAACTTGGGCCTGGGCTTTTGCTTCTTCAACAATAGCCTGACCGCGCTTTTCGCCGTCATTCATGATCGCCAAAGCTTGAGCACGGGCTTCAGCCTTAATCGCTTGACCTTCCTTTTGGGCTTCCGCTAAGGCCATTTCACCTTTGTCGGCAGCTGCCAAACCTTCGTCAATCTTCTTTTGCCGTTCTTCGATTGCTCGAATAAGCGGCGGCCAAATGTACTTCATGGTGACCCAAGCACCGAAGAAGAACACGGCCATCTGTACAAACAGAGAAGCGTTGATGTTCATTATTTGAACCCCGTTATGTCAGTTCGCAGGCCCACCTACTTTGTGAGTGCTCACTGACGTCGTTAATAAAAGAAACTAAAAAGCTTTTATTAGCCGACGAACGGATTGGCAAAAGCGAACATCATGGCGATACCAACACCGATCAAGAAGGCGGCGTCGATAAGACCAGCTAACAAGAACATCTTGGTTTGCAAGGCATTCATCAATTCAGGTTGACGGGCAGCGGCTTCGAGGTACTTGGAACCCATGATACCGATACCGATACAAGCACCGATAGCACCGAGACCGATGATGAGGCCAGCAGCCAAGGCAACAAAAGCGACGTTGGTCATTGCAAAACTCCTTAATCCTTAAAAATGGAGTAAAAGTTAATAAAAAGAAAAAGTTAAGTTAAAAGCTAGTGTTAGTGACCTTCATGAGCTTGACCGATGTAAACCAAGGTCAACATCATCATGATGAAGGCTTGTAAGATAACAATCAACACGTGGAAGAGCCACCAGCAGATCCCTGCCACAGCGTGTCCGAATACACCGAAGATGCTCAGGCCGTCAAAACCGACCCAGAGACTACCCAACAGTGCAATCAAGAAGAACAACAATTCCCCTGCATACATATTACCGAACAACCGCATGCCCAAAGAGACGCACTTGGCCAAATATTCGATGATATTCAATGCGAAGTTAAACGGCCAGAGCAAAGGATAGTTACCAAACGGAGCAACGAAAAGTTCGCGGCTAAATCCGCCAACACCTTTGATCTTAATGCCGTAATAAATCATGAGGAACAGCACGCCCACAGAAATACCCATCGTACCGTTTAAATCGGCAGTGGGCAGCGGACGCAAATAATGAATACCTAACCAACCGGCGATCGTCGGCAGTAAATCTACCGGGATCAAGTCGATGGCATTCATCAAAACCACCCAGACAAACACCGTCAATGCCAACGGAGCGATAAACGTACGATCGCCGTGGACAATGGATTTAGCCTGTTCATTCACAAATTCGACGAGCATTTCAACGGCACATTGCCATTTACCGGGCACGCCAGATGTAGCCTTCTTTGCTCCTTTGTACATCAAATAGAGCGCACAAGCCATCATCAAAATGGAAAAAACAATGGTATCCATATTGAGCACAGAAAAGTCAATAATAGATGACTGCTCAGTGGTCGACAGGTGATGAAGGTGGTGAGTAATATACTCGGTAGCGGTGAGAGCTTCAGCTGCCATGTTTATTCTCGGGTTAGAAGTCCCAAAAAGGAACAATTTAAGACCACAATGACCGAAGCGATCATTGCGGGCCAAATCAAGTCCTCATACAACATCACAATCAAGCACAACAACAGCACAATTGCGATGATCTTAACGAACTCGCCAATAAAGAAGAAAAGCGGAGAATATGAAGGACTTAACTTAACGAAGACACTCAAATTCAACGCAAATAACGCATTCGGCACCAAACAAGCTAAGCCCGCCAGGAACGCCGAAAGAGCTGCACTCTCCCCTCCGAGCAGAGCGGAAACTACAGCAACTCCAATAGTGGCAACGATTTGCAGAAGTACTATTTTCTTCATAAAAGTCAGTAGATACCCTACAAACCATTATTCTGCGCGAATTATACGATAGGTAACCTATAGAAACAAGGGTTTACACCAAGGTTTTAACGGTGTAAACCCTTAATCCTATCGGACATTTTTCAGAACGTTTTAATCGAACGTTCCAAAATGAGAAATGATCCCGTCAAACTGATCTAGGTTAGAGAATTCAATAATAAGTTTCCCCTTACCCTTTTGGTTCGACTGAATCTTCACCGTTGCACCCAAATAATCAGAAAGATCCTCTTCTAAACGCAGAGTGTCAGCATCCTTGTGAATTTTCTTGACCTCTTTCCCCTTTTTCTGTTTTCTCTGAGCCATATCGGCCACAAGTGTTTCAACTTGTCTGACAGATAGACCCTTTTTAATAATTTCCTGAGCGATAGCCACTTGCATAGCCGGTTCAAGACTGAGCAAAGCGCGTGCATGTCCCATGGATATTTCATTGGCCATTAAGTGATCCTGAACAGGTTTGGCCAAGTTCAATAGTCTTAGTAAGTTAGTGGTCGCGGTACGACTTCTTCCAATTGCTTGAGAAGCCGTTTCATGAGTCATATGAAATTCATCGAGCAGTCGTTGAATGCCTGCCGCCTCTTCCAAGGGATTGAGATCTTCTCTTTGAATATTTTCAATAAGAGCCCAAGCCAATGCTTTCTCATTTGAAATCTTTCGGATAAGTACGGGGACTTTTTTTAATCCGGCCATTTTTGAGGCTTGATAGCGTCTTTCGCCGGCAATAATCTCATAACGATTTTTACCAATCGGCCGCACTAAAATCGGAGAAATTAAACCTTGCTCACGGATAGACTGAGCGAGTTCCTCCAAAGAATTTTTATCCATCTTCGTGCGAGGCTGATACTCACCCGGTTGGATTTTTTCAATTTCTAATTCCCCGGCCGCATCACCCTTGGCATCAGAAATGGTAATCACCACCTCATCTTTCTTACCAAGCAAAGCATCGAGCCCTTTGCCCAGACCACTTCTTTTTTTCACAACCATTCTATTTCTCCTTGCTTTGCTTCTTATACTTTTTCATTCGTTTTAGAAATTCAGCGCCAAATTCCTGATAAGCCTTTGCTCCTTTGCTGGACTTATCATACAAAACCCCAGGCAGACCATAACTCGGAGCTTCAGCCAAACGAACATTACGTGGTATGACTGTTTTAAATACTTTGTCACCAAAATATTCCTTCAATTGCTCACTGACTTGCTGCTGTAAAGTCACTCGCGGGTCAAACATCACCCGCAATAAACCAATCAAGGTCAAATCAGGATTTTTTGCCGCTTGAATTCTTCTGACAGACCCAATCAAATCCGTTAACCCTTCCATTGCAAAGTACTCACACTGCATAGGAACAATTACACCACGGGCCGAACACAAGGCATTAATTGTGAGCATGGACAAGGAAGGAGGACAGTCAATAATTACAAAATCGTAATTTCTATCCTGTTCCTTCAGAATGTTCTTAAGCCTTTCATCGCGATCTTCTAGTTGTACCAACTCGACTTCTGCGCCAGCCAATTCGCGATTCGCCGGCAAAATATCATATCCAGCGTCTTCAGAATGAACAACAACTTGCTCAAATGTTGCTTGACCAAATAAGAGTGGATAAATCGTCTCGGTGATGGAATCCTTACTTACTCCACTACCGGTAGTTGCATTTCCTTGAGGATCCAAATCAATTAAAAGGACCTTTTGTTTTAATTTAGCCAAGGCAGCAGAAAGATTGACAGCTGTAGTTGTTTTTCCTACACCACCTTTCTGATTAGCTACACAGAATGTTAAAGCCATTTATAGACCCTTATGCTTTCGGCATGGCTAACCACAATTCGGTAAAACCTTGCCAGAGAATTGATATACCAATACACAGAAGAATAAAAGCAAACACTCGAGACAAAGCGTCCGCACCGGTTGCTCCAACGGCCTGACTTACCCTATCGCAGTACCTATAACATACGTAGACCGTTAAAAGAGTAGCTAAAGTTGCTAACAAACAACCTACCAAATTCGCCGTTCCATGACCGATCATACCCGTACCAATCGCCGTTGATACAGCAATCATCCCCGGCCCCATGGTTAGAGGCAACGTAATAGGATAAAAAGCCATTGAAAGTAATTTTTTTCTTGATTTAGGAGGTTCAATGGATGTATTTTCCGTATCATCATGAGTAGCTTCATTTAAAGCTTTCCAGCCCGCAGAAATCAGAACTAAGCCGCCCCCTACTCGCAAAACACCCATTGAAATACCGAAGAAACTCAGTATTAAATGTCCCGCAAAAAGACTCACTAACATAATGATCATCGAATAAAAAACTATTCGATTAACCATCATTTTTCGCGTTTCGTCATCAATATTAGGCGTAAGGGCCAAAAAGAACATTGCCCCACCAAAAGGATTTAAAACTGGAATAAATGATGCGAAAGCAAACAAAAAAGTGCTGATAACTTGATCAAACACCACAAACCTCTTTCCAATGGACAAAAAGTCAGATCAAGTTGCATTCTTACATAACAAACAAAAAAAATCTCGTTTTTAAGAAGTTATTTCAAAAAAAAACAAAAAATCCTTTTTCCACATGTTCCACATGAAACATATCAATATTAATATCTTTTTAAATATTTACTTTGTTTGCCCATTTATTGATCAAAGTAAGTTAAACTGGTTCACTTTTGTTACTTATACATCTATTTGATAAATATAATATTTTTTATAACTTGCTTATTTTTTGTGCAATATATATTTATATAAAACACAAGTAAAGCGTAATTATTCATTTCTTACTATAACAATATTGCGATTTTCATTTAAGAAAGGAACTTTAACTTCCTGTACTACGATTGAAACAACATTTTTAATCTCTTTTAATTCAGTATCAGGCTTCTGACCTTTTAACGCTAACCAATATCCATCTTCTTTTAATAAATGTTTTGAGAGGTCAATGAAATTTTTAAGAGAGGAAAAAGCTCTAGAAGAAATTACATCGAAAGGCGGATGATTTAAATTTTCGACTCTTTCATGAAAAACTTGTACATTAGTTAGTTTTAAATTTAAAGTCACTTGTCTCAAAAAAGCAGCTTTTTTCCCCACTGTTTCAACCATTGAGACTTTACAATTCGGCAACATAATAGCAATGGGAATAGCTGGTAAACCTCCGCCAGAGCCCACATCAAGCATAGAGCCGTTTGGAGCTAAATAGTTTTTAAATACATTTACGACGGATAAAGAATCGAGAATATGATGCGTTAGCACATCATCTTTATCCGTAATCGCTGTTAGGTTGTAAGTTTTATTCCACTTGAATAAAAGCTCAGAATACTTATCCAACATCTGGAGTTGCTTATCAGATGCAGATAAATTTAATTCCTTAATCCCCTCTTGTAATCTTTTTTGATCTAAAAAAAACATCATTACACCAACTATTCCATCCATTTACGAGATTTAATAGAAATGAGAAGCAAACTTATGGCGGCCGGTGTTACTCCACTAATCCGACCGGCCTGACCTATTGTTTCTGGCCGATGAGCTTTCAATTTTTGCCGAACTTCAAAGGACAAACCTTTGACTTTATCGTAATCAAAATTAGAGGGAATCTTTGTTGTTTCATGTTCCAGAAGTTTAGATACCTCTTCTTTTTGTCTGTTAATGTATCCAGAATATTTTGCTGTAATTTCAATCTGCTCGACTTCAGACTGACTCAGATTTATATCATTGTAGACCAATTCACCATCATTTTTTCTTAAAGTTTTAAGTGTTTCATGTGAAACATTCGGACGAGATAACAAATTGAATAACGAATACTCTCGTTCTAACTTAGTACCTAATACTCGTACAGACTCTTCCTCATTAATCAAAGAGGGATACACCCAGGTACTTCTCAAACGTTGCAATTCTTTTTCAATGGCTTCTTTTTTTCTATTAAAAAACTCCCATCTCACATCATCAACAAGACCCAAATTTCTGCCGATTTGAGTTAATCTTTCATCCGCATTATCTTCTCTTAAACTCAATCTATATTCAGCTCTTGAAGTGAACATACGATACGGCTCAGTGACCCCTTTTGTAATAAGATCATCAACCATAACACCAAGATAAGCTTGATCTCTTCTAGGAACCCACGAATCTTTGTCTTTAACTTGCAAGGCAGCATTCAAACCCGCCAAAAGACCTTGAGCAGCTGCTTCTTCATAGCCCGTTGTGCCATTAATTTGTCCAGCAAAAAACAGGCCATCGATACTTTTTGTTTCTAAACTCGTTTTTAGTTCTCTAGGATCATAGTAATCGTATTCAATTGCATAAGCGGGACGAATAAAATGTGCGTTTTCCAAACCTGGAATTGTGTGCATGAAAGCAATTTGAACATCAAACGGTAGACTCGAAGAAATTCCATTCGGATAATACACATGAGTATTCAAACCTTCCGGCTCTAAGAACACATGATGTGAATCTTTACTTCCAAAACGCACGACCTTATCTTCAATAGACGGACAATAACGCGGACCAATCCCCTCAATTATTCCTGAGAACATGGGTGAGCGATCAAGATTCGCGCGAATAATTTCATGCGTTTTAACATTAGTATTAGTGATCCAACACGGAACCTGCTCCGGATGAGTTTTTTGAGGTTCCAACAAAGAGAAACTAGGAATAGGATCAAAATCCCCCAACTGTTTTTCACAACGAGAAAAATCAATTGTTCGTCCATCTATCCGTGCTGGCGTACCTGTCTTTAATCGTCCTTTAGGAAGACCTAAATCGATTAATCGCTGAGCTAGTTTAATACTGGCCGGATCACCAACTCTACCTGCCGGATAATGTTCAAGACCAATATGAATTAACCCATGCAAAAATGTTCCAGCTGTTATGACCACGGCCTTCGAATAAAAACGAACATTGGTTTGAGTAACGACTCCTACAGCCCTACCATTTTCGACAATTAAATCATCTACACCCTGTTGATAGACCCATAAATTTTCTTGCTTCTCAATGGTCTTTCTCATTGCAACCCGATATAACTCTCGGTCAATTTGCGCTCTAGTGGCTCTAACAGCAGGACCTTTTGAACTATTTAAAACTCGAAATTGAATCCCCGATTCATCTGTCACCTGAGCCATGGCTCCACCCATAGCATCTACCTCTTTTACCAAGTGACTTTTTCCAATCCCACCAATTGATGGATTACAAGACAGTTGCCCAATCGTCTCGACATTATGGGTCAACAACAAGGTTTTACAACCCATTCTTGCAGATGCGAGACAAGCTTCCGCTCCCGCATGACCACACCCAACAACAATTACATCAAATCGAACCGGATAATCCATTTTTTCCTCGTTTCACGTGAAACAGATTATTATTGAATTTATAATTTGTTTAATAAAATCAATTACTTACCAATACAAAATCTACTAAAAATCATTCCCAATAAATCATCAGGGGTAGTTTCACCAAGAATAAATCCTAACGATTCATTACAAAGACGTAATTCCTCTGCCAATAAATCTAATGGGGGATTTTCAAGATTGACAAATTGATTGGCTAATTTTAAGTGTTCATAAGCCTCTTTAAGCGCTTCTAAATGACGTTCTCTCGCTAAAAATGTCGATTCAGGTTTATTTTCCCAACCCACAAGAGTAAGTAATTTTTGTTTTAATTCAGGAATGCCTTCACCCGTTTTAGCAGAAATACCGATCCACTCCCCTCTCCAATTAATTTTGGCATTTAAATCACACTTATTGAAAACCTGCAGAACCGGAACACCAGCTGAAACCCTCTGCATCACTTGTTTTAGTATTTTTTGCCCTTCTTCATCGGAATTTCCATTTGTCGCATCAATTAAATGCAACACAATATCAGCGCCTTCTACGGCTTGCAGGGTTCTCTCAATACCGATTGATTCAACCTTATCGGTCGTTTCACGCACGCCAGCCGTATCAACCAGTCTTAAAGCCACCCCTTCAATAGAAATCTGATTCTCAATTTTGTCCCTAGTGGTACCCGCTACATCGGTCACAATAGCCACATCCGAACCACTCAACTGATTCATAAGGCTCGATTTCCCTACATTGGGACTACCCACCAAAACCACCGTTACCCCCTCTCGCAGGATGGAGCCTTGCTGTGACTGGTGCATTAGCTCCTCAAACTCTTTTGTAATACTCAAAAGACGTTCACGAGCCTGTGTACTTTGGATAAAGTCAATTTCTTCCTCTGGAAAATCTAAAATAGCCTCAATTAAGGCCCTAAGTTCAATGACTTTATCCCCCACCTTATGAATACAAGACGAAAAAGCTCCGCTTAATGAACGAGACGCTGCCCGAGCTGCCCCCTCTGTTGTGGCATCAATCAAATCAGCAACGGCTTCTGCCTGTGATAAATCAATTCTCCCGTTTAAAAATGCTCTCTTGGTAAATTCGCCAGGCTCTGCTAAACGTAATCCTTTGCTTTTACCGACACGTAAAATCTCTTGAAGAAGTAACTTCAAAATGACAGGGCCACCATGAGCTTGTAGCTCTAATACGGACTCTCCAGTGTAAGACTTAGGCGCGGGAAAATATAAGGCCAATCCTTCATCAATCTGGTTTCCATTGCGATCTTTAAACGGACGATAATGAGCATATCTAGCTTTAAAATGTTCAGATGGACCAAAAAAATCTTTGATAAAACCCTCAATAAAGCTATCATCTGCCGATAGTCTCACAATGCCAACACCACCCCTTCCGGAAGCGGTAGCGATTGCAACAATAGGATCTTTGTCAGAATAAATGGGCATATAAACCTCTGAAAATAAGGCTAATTATCGCACCGTACTGTTCGTCTTTATCAACTCAATGATAAATTTTGCTAAATTTTTACCATGAACAATTAATTTCCAATACCTATGTCACTTAAAGATAATGAATCCCCCTTTTTTGGCAACGCCCTGATTGGGGCCTGTTGCGCTATTGCTGCATCTGTACCCGTTTCTGCTTACGTCGCTTCTTTTATTGGTGATAGCTATGAAGTACGTGTCATGGTGTATGGGGCCATTTTGCTTTGGGTTATTTCAGGCGCTATTACTATCTTTTTCAAGACATATAAATCCGAGAAAAAACGACTTTCTTTAAGGTTCATATTATTGTGGTTCGCCTCTGTCTGGCTGTGGCCTCTACTGGTGTTTTTTGGTCAATCAAGGCAATAAAAAAGAGGCCCGTCCAGAGCCTCTTTTCATCATCAAAAGACCTTATCTTTAAGAGATTGTTCTCTTGATTCTTTCCTTCTCAATTTGCTTGTTGACGTACCATTGTTGCCAGATGGACAAGACGTTATTCGTCAACCAGTACAGAACCAAACCAGAAGCAAAGAAGAAGAACATCACACCAAAGACAACAGGCATAATCATCATAACTTTAGCCTGAGTCGGGTCAGTCGGGCGCGGACTGATCTTCATCTGAATGATCATTGTAGCGACCATCAACAGCGGAAGAATCAAATACGGATCCGGGCTGGCCAAATCATTGACCCAAAGCAGCCAGCTGGCTCCACGCAATTCCACTGTGGCCAACAGCACCCAATACAAGGCCAAGAAAACGGGAATTTGAAGCAAGATCGGGAAACAACCGCCGGCAGGATTAATCTTTTCACGACGATACAATTCCATCATTGCTTGATTAAGCGCTTGCTTATCATTGCCATATTTCTCTTGAATAGCCTTCATACGCGGAGCTACATCACGCATACGAGCCATGGACTTGTAGCCAGCAGCTGAAATCGGATAGAGAATTGCCTTAACCAACACGGTCAGTAAAACAATAGCCCAACCCCAGTTACCGACCAGTCCTTGAAGGAAAGCCAACAACCAATAAATCGGCTTAGCCAAGAAAGTCAACCAACCGTAATCCACCACCAAATCAAGGTTCGGAGCAATGTACTCTAAACGGCGTTGATCTTGAGGACCGACATAAAGCGTGCTGTCAACTACTTTTTCAGCTCCAGGAGCAACTTCTCCCACCGCAACGATAGAACCGATGGCATAAAGATGCTTATCAAGCTGACGAGTATAAAGTTCACGGTTAATGTCTTGCTGAGGGACCCATGCTGTTAAGAAATAATGCTGCAACATGGCAATCCAACCTTCATTCGACTGAGAAGGAAGATCGGTGTCATTATCCGCGATGGAATCAAAATCAATCTTTTGGAACTTTTCAGCTTCTGTATAAGCAGCGGGACCCGTAAACGTATTGTAGAAAGCGCTATCGCTAGCCACTTTACCGTCGTCACGTGTCAACTGCATATAAACAGACGGAGAAATAGCCACATTGCCCTTGTTACGCACTTCGTGCTTAACGTCGATACCATAATGTCCACGATGGAACACATACGTTTTAATCAATTCAACGTTGCCTTGAGAAGCAGCGAAACTCACGTTAAGAGTATCCTGTCCTTCTTTCATATCCAACGTGTCACTGATTAAGCGGAAAGCTGTGCGATGGTTTGGGAAGTTGCCACCAACAAGACCGGTCTCAGCCTTATAAACATGCTGCGCAGAGGTATCAAACAAAACCACATTACCAGCGTCTTGTTGCTCTTCCTCACCCAAAATTAAGCCAGGTAAGCCTCGAGTTTTCCAATCCGGCGTTTGACGTTCCTTTAATAACTCTGCACGAGCTACTGAAGCGCCATTAGCATCAAAAGTGATTTTGAAAAGATCAGTGGTCACAACTACCGGTTGGGTAATCGTTACATTGACTTCAGATGCAACCGCTTTGCTGTCAGCAGGAACCTTTACATCCCCTGCTGCTGCCGTGGCATTTGTATTTTCAACCACTTGTTCCTGAACGGCTTCAGGAGTTCCAAAGAAGGATGGATTACCGTTGCGCACCTGCCATGCATCCCAAAGCATGAAAAGTGCCAACAAGAAAATCATCCACAAAAAAGCACGTTGTAGTTCGCGTCCCATATGGACTCTCTTATCTATCGTTGAAATAATGAAAAATCAGTTATGGTGTCTCCAAGGAAACCATTGAAAAGACGCCGGCACCGGGTCGTAACCATGGCCCCCAAAAGGATTGCAACGAACAATCCTCGCCACCATTAACCAACTTCCTTTTAAAACTCCAAAACGTTCAATGGCCTCTATTGAGTACTGTGAACAGGTCGGATGAAACCGACACTCCCTCCCAATCCAAGGTGATAGCACGAGTTGGTAAAACCGAATACATGCAATCAGTACGGATCTCGGGGCATTCACTTTGATTCCCTCGATGAGACAGACACTTTGGATAAAAAATACCCAAAGAGTTTTTCAATGTCGTTTCGAATTAAAATTTTTCTTGCCTTCTTACTTAAGTCTTTTTGACTGCAATCTGGCAATCTACGCTTCAATCGGCAATTAATATCTAAACCATATTGTCGATCTGAAAGCACATGAATGAGTGTTTGACGACTCGTTCGGGCTTTTTCCCGCAACAACCGTTTCACTAATGCCCTTTCGACTGATAAATGAGCATTTTGTTTACCAACGGTAAACCCAAAGCGGACCAATCCGATTTGATCAGTCTTTAAGGCACTAATTGTGAAAAAATCCGAATAGCTTCGGATTAATTTCGTTTTGTTTGCAGACAAAACCGCCCCGAACTCCGCCGATTTTATCAAACGGATACTTCGAGGCAGCCCATTCGGTTTATTAACCGTAGCATTCACGGCCAACTTCCGCCGTGAGATTCTCTCAATTAGAGAGCGAGAACGTGACGTCCCTTGGCGCGGCGAGCAGCCAAGACACGACGACCGCCCTTGGTACGACTGCGAACCAAGAAGCCATGCGTACGAGCACGCTTGACCTTAGACGGTTGATAAGTACGTTTGGTAGCCATGACGACAATCCTTAAAAAATATTGGATAGTAAAAATCTTACAGAGATCACTGTAGGGATCCCGAACACAGACCCCTCCCCGGCCTTTCACTTCGGCCTTGGTTGTTTCAGATCCGTGAAAAACATGGTATTACACATCAAAAACCTATGTTTTGTCAAGTTTTTTAATATCTTAGGGAATCTTTTCACTAGAACAAGTGAATCTGAATTTGTTAGTAGGAAAAACACTAGGTTTAGGTAAAAAAAATTTTTATCCAATATCTAGTGTTTTTATTGGTAGTGGTAAAAATATTTTGAGTTATCCACAGTTGACTGCCTATTATTTAAGCAACCTCAACAAAACAGAGCCTTTTTTTATCAGTACAATGACTCAAAGCTTCCTACATCCGGGAGGCTTTTTCGTCTGAAAGTTATCTCTTTTTTTTATATAAAAACAATTAATAATTATTTGTTTTTATTGGAATTTGTCAATTTGACAAATTAAAAGACTATTTTTCTAGTCGCTGAATCTTTAAATCATTAGCTTCGACGGCTATTGGTGTGGCGCTCTTACTTTCTCTAGCGTCTACGAATATGTGAGGGGATACGGATGTAGTTTTCCCCGTTGTTATTCTTACTTTGTTTATAAAAAATATAAAAGTTGCTCGGAGTGTCTTTATGAATTTCTGGGAACAATGTTTAATCCAGCTGGCCAATATTATTGACCAACAAGATTTTGAGCGCTGGATTAAGACTCTCGTCTGCATTAATTGGGACGAAAAAAATCGTACCCTCATTTTAGGGCATAGAACTTTGCAAGCTATTGATACGATTGAGACTCACTTCAGTACAAGGATCTCTTCGGTTGCATCAGCCATTGCCCACGATGCCGTAACCGTTCAGTACCACCAAACAGAAGGAATAGTGGAAGCGGCGCAGGCACAATTAGATTTAGTCCCGGCAGAAAATACTCAGGAAACGCTTTCTGAGCAAGCTTACGCTTGTGGTTTGCGTTCACAACAAACATTTGAGAACTTTGTTGCCGGTTCATCTAATCAACTAGCCTACGTTGCCGCGAAAAGTGTAGGGGATAATCCTGGAAAAAATTACAACCCGCTCTTTATATATGGGGGAGTGGGGTTAGGAAAAACGCACCTTATGCACGCGGTAGGAAACCAAATGTTGAAAAACAATCCCGAGGCCCGTGTGCTTTGCGTGGGTACACAGACATTTATTAATGATTTCACCACTGCTGTTAGGGAAAATAACTACGCTCCGTTTGATCATAAATATCAAAATTTGGACGCTCTGTTTATCGATGATATTCAGTACCTTGGTGGTAAACGACAAATTCAACAAAAACTTTTTGAAGTTTTTGAAAAATTGGTCCCCCACGGCAAACAAATCATTTTTACGAGCGACACTTACGCTAGAAGCCTAAAGGATATGGACGAACGGCTAATTTCTCGTTTTACTTCCGGCTTATCGGTCGAGGTGGAACCCCCGGAATTAGAAACCAGAGTCGCAATTTTGCAGAAAAAATCCTTTGCTCAACGCTTCGACTTGCCCGATGATGTTGCCTACTTTATTGCCCGGCATCTCAAAAGTAACGTCAGAGAGTTGGAGGGGGCTCTCAACATTGTCATCGCCTTTGCTAAGTTCAACAATGAAGGACGAGTTACTGTTGATAAAGCAAGAGAAGCCTTACAAGGAATGCTCGTTGCCTCAACAGCCCAATTAACTGTTGAGCGCATTCAAGGTATGGTGGCTGAATACTTCAAGATTTCTTTAGCGGAAATGTATTCCAAAACTCGTGTTAAGAAAGTGGCCGTCCCCAGACAAATTGCAATGTACCTCTGCAAAGAATTGACTAAAAGCAGTTTGGCCGAGATAGGGGAGCGTTTTGGTAAACGTGACCATACAACGGTTTTGCACGGTGTTAAAAAAATTACCGATGCTCGAGCAAAGGACAAAGATCTGAATTACCAAATTCACGTTCTAGAACAAATGCTTAAAAATTAAGACGAATTAGGAAATTTCGTCCTCCCAAATCCTTATAAAATCCACTAAAATTGGGAGGTTAAACGGCAGGTGATTTTCCTGTTGAAGATGGTTTACTTGTTTAAAAGGATAAGGGAATGTTGATCATCAAGAGCCCGCGAGAAGCTTTCGCAACTCCGGTTCAAGCTGTCAGTGGGATTGTCGGAAAGCAACGCCAAACGCTGCCCATTTTGTCCAATATTTTGATTTCTAAGGTTGGCACACGCGTTGACTTTACTGCAACTGATTTAGACATTGAAATCAAAACTTTTGCCGACATTGGAGCAGAAGGTCCGGATATCAGTGTGACAGTGGATGCCGCTAAGTTACAGAGCTTGATTAGTGCACTTAATCACGGCTCTGAAGTGACGTTGTCTCAGCCCAGTCAGTCTGACCCGACAGTTGAGCTCAAACAGGGAAAGAGTACATTTAAGCTCAACACATTGCCGGCAGACGAGTTCCCGAATCGTCCTGAAGCTCAATTCACACAAAGCTTTGCTATCCCTGCCAATCAAATTCGTCATCTTCTCCAGTTGGTTCATTTTTCAATGGCCCAACAAGACATCCGTTATTTCTTAAACGGTATGCTGTTATCTGTAGAAGGTGATGTCATTCGTGTGGTCACCACAGATGGTCACCGTCTGGCTTACTGTGAAGGCAAATTAGAATCTGCGCTGACACAGAACATTCAATGTATTGTTCCCCGCCGCACAGTCATGGAAATGCTTCGTTTGATCCCTGATAGCGATGAGTCCATCACTATTGCTATCTCCGAAGCAGAAATTCGAATTACCTGGGGCAACATTACCTTGTCTTCAAAATTGGTGGAAGGAAAGTTCCCGGACTACAACCGTGTCATTCCGGTCAATAACACCAATATCTTTGTTATTAAGCGTGATGTCTTACTCGGTGCTTTAAAGAGAACCGCTATTTTGGCTAATGCCAAGCTTCGCGGTGTCAAGTGGGAACTTAAAAATAACACCCTGACAATTCAAAGTACCAACTCTGACCAAGAAGAAGCCAAGGATGTCTTGGACATTGAATACAACGGCATTGACATCGAAATTGGTTTCAACCTTTTGTACTTGCAAGATGTTTTGAATAACTTGCGCAGTGAAGAGGTTCAATTTGCCTTGCATAGCAACACTGGTGCAATGCTTGTAACCATGCCTGATAATTCTTCGTTCAAGTATGTTGTTATGCCGATGCGCACCTAATGCGCGTGCGTAGCGTGATTTCATGTATAACACACCCGCTCTGGATACCTTCAGAGCGGGTGTCCTGACAATTAAGAGAAGCAATTTTTAGACTGTTTTTAAGTTTTTAAGAGAAAAAATTTATGAGTGAAGCTGATAAAAAACTCAATCCGAATGACTATGGTGCAGCCTCTATCGTAGTATTGGAAGGACTAGAAGCCGTTCGTAAACGTCCCGGTATGTATATTGGTGACACCGCAGACGGATCTGGTCTTCACCATCTAATTTATGAGGTTGTCGATAATTCGATTGACGAAGCATTAGCCGGCTTTGCTGATGAAATTGTCGTCACATTACACACAGATGGTTCTGTCTCCGTTGAAGATAATGGTCGTGGCATTCCGACTGACATCAAGATGGACGATAAACATGAACCTAAACGCAGTGCAGCTGAAATTGCTTTAACCGAACTGCATGCAGGCGGAAAGTTTTCTGAAAATAGCTACAAAATTTCAGGGGGACTTCACGGAGTCGGCGTCTCTTGCGTTAACGCATTGTCTACATGGTTGAAGTTGACCGTTTGCCGAGAAAATAGAGCTCACTTTCTCGAATTTGAACGAGGCAAGCTGATCAATCGACAAACCGAAATTATCCAAACGGTCAATGGCCCGGTTGAAGTGTCGCCTATGATTGATTTGGGACCGACTGATAAACGCGGAACGCTGGTCCATTTTTATCCTGATAAAGAAATCTTCAGCGACATTACCTTTAGTTTTGAAAGACTCTCTGAACGCTTGAGAGAACTGTCGTTTTTAAATTCCGGCGTCAATATTCTTTTACTGGATCAAAGAACCGGAAAAGAAGAACGTTTTCATGCACAAGGCGGCGTAAGAGGCTTTGTTGAATACATCAATCAAAATAGAGTTGTTTTACATAAAACACCGTTTTATGCCTTAAAAACCGTAGAGTCTCAAGGCGTACCGGTTACGGTCGAAGTGTCAATGCAATGGAATGACACTTATAACGAACGCTTGACTGCTTATACCAATAACATTCCCCAAAAAGACGGGGGAACGCACGTCACTGGTCTTAGAAGTGCAATGACCAGAGTCATTAAGAATTACATTTCTAAGGAAGGCTTGGATAAAAAACTTAAAAATGACATTGATGGTGAGGACATGCGAGAAGGTTTGACTTGCATCCTTTCTGTCAAGGTACCGCAGCCAAAATTCAGTTCGCAAACGAAAGATAAACTGGTTTCAAGTGAAGTCAGACCCGCCGTTGAAGATGTCATTAATACGGAGTTGGCCAGTTACTTGGATGAGAATCCGGCTGAAGCTCATGCTATTTGCGAAAAAATCGTTGCTGCTTCCCGTGCGCGAGAAGCGGCTCGAAAAGCTCGCGATATGAGTAGAAAATCGGTGCTGATGTCAGGGTCGCTGCCAGGAAAACTAGCTGATTGTCAAGAGAAAAATCCGGCTTTAAGTGAACTTTTCTTAGTCGAAGGTGACTCCGCTGGCGGTTCTGCCAAGACTGGAAGAAATCGTAAGAATCAAGCTATTTTGCCTTTGAGAGGCAAAATTTTGAATGTTGAAAAAGCTTCACACGAAAAGTTACTCGATAGCGAACAAGTCCGTACCTTAGCTTTGGCACTGGGATGCAGTATCGGTAAGGATTTTGACATCGAAAAATTACGCTATCACCGTATCATTATCATGACTGATGCTGACGTGGACGGTGCACATATTTCAACATTGCTGTTGACCTTCTTCTACCGTCAAATGACGCCTCTGATCGAACGCGGTTATGTGTACATTGCTCAGCCTCCGTTGTATAAGATCACGGTCAATAAAAAAGATATTTACGTCAAGGATGACCATGAATACAACAAGGTTATCTTAGAGATTGCTCTCAAAGACGCCGAGCTTTATAGAAATGAAGAAGCGTTCCAAAAAGGAGAGAAAATCTGGGGAACTGAGCTTGAAAAATTAGCCGACAGCTACATTCAAAGTTCAGAAGTTCTTCAACGTTTGAGTTTGGTGATTGATCGATCTGTGCTCCTAGCTATCACTGCTGGTGTGAAGATTAATCTTGACACATTTGAGAACGCACAACGTTCAGCGCAAGCCCTTATGGATCAAATTCGCGATAAACACTTAAAAGTGATCGCCAAACAAGATGAAGAAACTCACCGTGTTTATCTGGCTATTGAAAGAATGGTCTATGGGAATGTCCGGCACTCCAAAATGGACGCTCATTTCCTAAATACAGCGGATTACTCTTTGCTGGTAAAAACCGCTCAAGATTTACAGGGAATTGTGGCTGAAGGCGCCCGTGTAGTTCGTGGAAATAAATCCCATCCGGTTAAAAACTTTGAAGAAGCTATTCAGTGGCTGATGAATGAAGCAAGTTCTGGATTGACTCGTCAACGCTACAAAGGTTTGGGAGAAATGAACGCTGAACAATTAGCCGAAACAACGATGCAGCCTGAAAATAGACGGTTGTTGAGAGTTCGTTTGGAAGATGCGGCTAGTTCAGATAATGTCTTCTCCATGTTGATGGGAGACAATGTTGAACCAAGAAGACGCTTCATTGAAGATAACGCGCTCTTTGTGAATAACATCGATATTTAATACACTTGCGGGAGATTAAGTCTCCCGCTTTTTTTTAGGATAAACAACAATGCCAGATACTACACACGAAAAATTAGTTGTCGCCGTTTCCAGTCGAGCATTGTTTGATTTAGAGGCTGAGCACAAAATATTTGAAGATCAAGGTATCGAAGCTTATAGAGACTACCAAACTCAACACGTACAAACACCTTTGAATCCTGGTGTTGCCTTTCCTTTTGTCAGGCGTTTATTGAGTCTAAATGAATATTTTCCAAAGGAGGAGGAACCTTTCAGGGTTATTGTTTTATCTAGAAATAGTCCAGAATCTGGCCAGCGCTTTTTTAATTCTTGTAAATACTACAAACTGCCCATCCGAGGAGGGGCTTTTACCTCTGGACAGCCAACATTTCCCTACATGAAGGCTTATGGCGCATCCTTATTTTTAAGTGCTAATAGTAAAAGTGTTTTAGAAGCCACTCAAATGGGGTATCCGGCCGGTTTGGTGCTTCCTTCAAAGGCCAAAGATGATCAGGAAGATAAAGGATTACGAATTGCCTTTGATTTCGATGGGGTTGTCATTGATGACGACAGTGAAAAGCAATACAAACAATCAGGGTTAGAGGGTTTCCAAGATTATGAAAGTAAACATGTTGACTCACCTCATAACGCCGGCCCTTTAACCGAACTTTTTAAAAAGTTAGCCTACTTTCAACAATTAGACATGCAGAGAAGGGGAAAAGAAGATCCTTATTATCAGCCGGTTATTAGGATCTCGATTGTCACATCCCGAGGAGCACCAAGCGAAGAAAGACTGATTACAACACTAAAAAGCTGGGGAATGAATGCCGCAGAACTTTTTCTAATGGACGGTATGCCCAAGCAGTTTGTCCTTGAACAGCTTCGCCCTCATATTTTCTTTGATGACCAAATTCAGCACTTACAGTCCGCAGCTCATGCTGTTCCAAGTGTTTTAATTCCTTTTGGTGTAACAAGGGAAAATTCCGTTAAAACATTGTTAGAAAAACAATCCGATTAATTAGAAGATTTATCCACAAAGTTATCCACAAAATATAAAGGGCCTCAATTCCGCTAGTTTCAGGGGACTGAGGCTTTATTATCAATATTCTGAGTATTATCAAATTTACACTTTTTACTTATAAATCAAATAGATATAACATATACGCATAATTTTGCGAATTATAAATTTTTGTCCGAAATAACAAAGACTTAAATAGGTTATCCCAAATAATCCACAAAGTTATCCACAATTTTTTTAGTAAAAAATAAGTGGATTGATGACATCTGTGATGAAAAGTTATTAATAAGTCATATTTTTATTTTTAATTAATAGTCATAATAATAAGAGAACCTTTTTCGGTGGATAAGTTATTTTTTATTTTATTTTTCAATTATTTAGCTTGTTTATTATTTGATTGATTTATCTGTGTACATCGTATGAATAAAATGTGAGTTTTTGTGGATAACTTCGAAGCTTCTATCTTTTTTGATTGTTATCCACATTTTTTAAATAAATATTCACAAAGATATCCAGGCCTTTTACACAAGAGTAGTAAATCGTGATAACTTCTCAAATAATTAAATCATTCTCATCGATGCGTAATGCTACTATACTGAGTAGACACGTAAAGGTTGGATAAATATGCGTATTAAATCTATTATTTTGTCGCTTTCTGCAGTTACTCTCGGTGTTACCGCTTTGAGTGGTTGTGTTCCTGTTTTGATCGGCGGTGCAGTCGGTACAACGGCTTTTGTTACGACCGATCGCCGTACAACCGGTGCTCAAATGGCCGATGAGGTGATGGAAAAGAGGATTCATTATGAAATTTCTCAAGCCATTCCCAATAATCTTCACTTGACTGTAACTTCTTACAATCGTCGTATTTTATTGACAGGTGAAGTCGGGAGTGAGAGTGACAAACTAACAGCCCAGCGCGTGGCTCAGAATAGTTTAGAAGTCAGTTCTGTAGTCAATGAATTAATGGTTGGGCCTGTGTCCTCTATGACACAAAGAATGTCTGACTCTACATTGGCCGGTAAGGTAAGAACACAGTTGATCACCACATCAGGAGTATCTTTAAATCAAATGAAGGTAACTGTTGATCGTGGCATTGTCTATCTGATGGGCCTAGTTACTCAGGAAGAAGCACAAAAGGCCGCTGAAATAGCTTCCCGTGTTCCGGGTACTAAATCAGTTGTCACAGCGTTTGAAGTGTTGAGTACACAAGAAGTCCAAGAACGTCTCAAATTATTGTCTCAGCCTCAAGCTGAAAAACCGGCCTACACGACAACGAATAACATTGTTGAAGAACCTGTTTCTTCTACGGAAGTGCGTTTGCAATAACGGTTTTTATCGTTTGCGGTTAGCGACGTGCGTTCAGTGATTCTATCTTTATGGATGCCTGTAGCGCTTTTTGCGCTATGGTGGTTTGCGTCTGCTTTTTCATGGGTTAATCCTTATCTATTGCCCCGCCCGGAGGCTGTTTTTGCGGCGTTTATAGAGCTTTGTGAAAATGGCCTTCTTTGGGTGCATGTTCAATCCAGTTTAGGAAGAGCATTTGGGGGATATATCATTGCTGCATTAATAGCACTACCCATGGGCTATTTTTTTGCAAAGTATGAAGCTCTTCATACTCAATCCCGTTTGATTCTTGAAAGCTTGCGGATGATTCCTCCTCTTTCCTTAATTCCTTTACTCATTTTATGGTTGGGAATAGGGGAAACCGCTAAATTAACCATCGTCCTTTTAGCCAGTTTTTTTCCTATTTATCTAAATGCTTATAGTGGATTTAAGCAATTAGATTACCGTTATGGGGAATTAGCTGAAACTTTGAATTTAAGTACTTTTGAGAAAATTAAACACATAGAGTTTCCAGGGGCTTTGCCTGCAGTTTTTACCGGGTTGCGCCTTGGATTCGGCTACAGTTGGAGAGCATTGGTCAGTGCTGAATTAATCGCCGCCTCTTCTGGGCTTGGTTATTTAATTTCTGATGCCTCCGAGATGGCTCGTACCGATCAAGTGTTTGTTGGCATTTTTATGATTGCCATCTTGGGTATTTTGGGAGATTTCCTTTTTCAGAAGGCACTCTTTAAAGTCGCTCCTTGGAGTAAAAAATGACGATAGCAAGCGTGCAAAATGTCAGTTTTCGCTACCCGGGGTACGAACATTGGATTCTTAAAGATTTTTCTTTAGAACTGTACGATCGTGAAGTGTTGGCCATTATAGGAAAAAGTGGCTGCGGTAAAAGTACTTTGATTCGTTTGATCTCTGGTTTGCTCATGCCAACAAAGGGGCAAATTCAAATTGAGAGCAATAGAAGAGTTGGGGTCGTTTTCCAAGATCATCGGTTATTGCCTTGGAAAACGGTTTTCGAAAATGTTGCGTTGCCAATTCGAAAAGAATCTCGAGAAAAACAGAGAAAAACCGTTTGTGAGGTGCTCGAGTTGGTGGGATTAAGCCACACAGAAAATTATTATCCTTCAGAATTATCAGGTGGGATGGCTCAAAGGGTTGCTCTGGCTCGTGCATTAGTGCAGTCCCCAGATATTTTGTTGATGGACGAGCCTTTTGGTGCTCTAGACGCTATAACCCGAGCGCAAATACAAGTCGACTTTGAGCGAATCCAACAGCAAAAGAAAATGTCCGTTGTTTTGATTACTCATGAGGTCAATGAAGCAGTTCGTTTAGCTGATCGGGTAATGGTTTTGTCTCAAGCAAAGGTAGTGGATACGCTGAATATAGATTTACCGCATCCCCGAACAGTAACCAATATGCACGTTGTTGAATACGCAGCAAAAGTTTTGAATCTTTTAACTCATTCTTAGTGAGGCAGGAAATGACATTGAAAAAATTATTACTCGTTACCGCGATGGTCTTGACAGGATCGTTGTCAGCAGCACAAGCAGCTACATCTGAAATTAATGTTGCTTACGTGAAGTCACCTTTTAATCTTCAAAATATTGTGATGAAACAAAACCAGCTTTTGGAAAAAGAATTTCAAAAGGACGGTATTAAGATTAATTGGGTATCCATTAATTCAGGAGCTCAACAAGCTCAGGCTATGGCTGCGGGGTCGCTTGATGTAAGTGCTGTTATGAATACGGCATCATTATTGATGGCTAATGGGGCAGGCAATAAGATCTACATAGCCACTGGGGTTGCTCGTCCGACCCAAGTATTTGCCGTAGTGGGTAAACCTGGCAAGCAGATGAAAATCGAAGATTTAAAGGGAAAAAAAGTAGCGGGGCCAAAAGGAACAGCGTTACATCAAATCTTGGTGGCTGCCCTGAATTCAAAAGGCATGAATATCAAAGATGTTGAGTTTCTCCAAATGGATCCTGCCAAAGCACAAGCAGCCTTGTTGGGTGGGCATGTGGACGCCGCTCTGCTAGCAGCTGGATTGGTTATTAAGGCTAACGCTTCTGGGGCGAAGACCATTGTCACAGCAGACGGTTATGTTAACCCTTTATTAGTCATGGCTGCTAGCGAAAAGTTTGTTAAGGAAAATAAGCCCTTGCTAGAAAGAATCGTCAAAGTTCATAGACAAACCACTAAGTGGATTGGTGATAACTATGAACAGGCTATTGCCATGGGGGCAAAAGAAGAGGGCGTGAGCCTGGATGACGCAAAGAAGTTAGCACAATGGAGTCACTACTTTGATGTTATCACCGATAACGATATGAATAGTCTTAAATTAGATCAAGCTTTCTTAATTGAAAATGGCATGATGCAAAACAAGGTCAATACTGATCAATTAGTCCTGCCTATGGCCCGCCAATAATCAGTGAGGCAAGCGCTGAAATCTAAATAGGTTTCAGCGCTTGTTACATGAACCATTTCAAATAAGCATGAATCAAAGCACCACAGGTTAAAGTGAGTGCAAAAAATACTTCTAATTTAACGGTCGCAAACAAGGTACCGTTTAACTCATATCCTGTTTTATTTATGAGTTCCTGTGGTAATTTCCACGCTTTCCATAAAGAAATAAAAACTAAAAGATAGGGATAGCGGGCCCAATCCATGGCGACAATGCATAAGATTAAACCATAGGGAACAAATAACATTAATCGGTATGCAGCAACGGTAAGCGACTTACCTAAAACAACTGCCATGGTGTAGCGATGGATGGATTCATCATGCTCACGGTCTCTGAAATTATTAACACATAAAACCGCAGAGGCTATGAGTCCAAGCGCACACCCAACGATAAGAATAGTGACCGAGATATCTTGGACTTGCAAATAATAGGTGCCAATTGCTGCTACCAATCCAAAAAAGATAAAGACAACAATTTCACCATAAGGGGTGTAGGCAATCGGGCGAGGTCCTCCCATGTATAAGTAAGCAGCAGCAATAGAAGCGACTGTTACCAATAAGAAGAACCAATGCGTCAGGTAGATGAAATAAATAGTAATCGCAATGCCAACAAGAGAAGCGATCAAAATTCCGATTTCTACCTCTTTAATACTTAAGAGTCCCAATGAAGTCGCTCTTGGTAAACCTTTTCTGTTTGTTCTTTCTGCTTTTCTCTTGGTATACCCAGAGTCGTTTTCCATGTTGGTAATTGCTTGCATAACAATGGCCAGTAATGCCGTTAAAGCAGCCGTAACCGGATTAATGAATCCAGTATCAGACAAGCAAACAGCTAAAGATGCCAACACGGGAGCGACGGCCACGCCAAATGTCTTTGGACGTATGGCTAGTAACCAAGCTTTTACAGAGTGGGCGGAGACGTTCTCAACATCAGTCATTAGAGAACAACCTTGACCATCGGATGATGTGTTAATGCCATATAAATAGAATCGAGTTGTTCTCGTCCAGTGGCATGTACGACAATATGTAAAGCCTCATAACGACCTTGTTTACTCGGTCTTCTCGCTATTGTTTCCGGGTTAAACAAAGGATCAAATTCCTTAACTAACTCCCCGATGGTACTGGCAAATTGGGGATCAGCAAATCCCATAACCTTAATGGGGAAATCACAAGGAAATTCAAGCAATTCTTTTTCTTGTTTCATAATAGCTCTATTGTAATCCGACCAGTGCTTTTAGGCGTTGATATTGCCGACGCCAGAAGTTTGATTTTTGAACATCATGCAATGCAACTAATTCACTTTTAGCCACTATTTTCTTGTTGAAGTATACGGTTATTTCGCCTATGCGTTCTCCTTCTTTTATCGGAGCAACCAGAGGATCCAGACGAGATACTGTCGCCGAAAAACCCTTCATTCCTTTTTGAAGAATAGCGTCACGCGGAAGCGTAACATAAACGTTTTCTTTCACACCTACACGGACTTTTCCATCATCGGTTAATTCAACCGGCAAACGGTCAATCGTTTCGAGAGCAGGGTAAAGCAGTAAAGTTTTATAGTTATCAGCACCCCAATTGACCAGTTTCATTGTGTCATCGGTATTTTGTCGGTCGCTTTCAGCTCCTAACGTTACAGCTAACAATTCACGCGAAAATCGTGTATCTGCCTCAACATAATCACGTGAGTAATAGATAACACTATCCCATGATTTCATCTGAAAATGTGAACGGTGTAAGCCGCGAATGGACTCAGTGCGCCACAAAAAACTATTGCTGTTATTGTGGTTCAATACACCATTATTGAGACTTTTAATTGTCCAAATATCACTGAGTTCCGGACAATCGTTTAACAAGGCGTTGGCCAAAATCAATGTGTCGCGAGCGGTAGAGTATTGATTTTTATCGTTGGTGCCAATTAAAGAAGTGTAATGAGTGTTTTTCATGCCTAGCTTTTTGGCATTTTCATTCATTTTCTCAACGAAGCGATCAATCGTTTGGTAAATCCCCTCGGCTAGCGCTACCGCCGCATCATTAGCCCCCATGACTGCAATGGCTTTTTCAAGATCCGATACTGTGACGGATTGGTTGGGCTCTAAATAAAAACGAGCGGCATTTAATGGAGGAATAGACAGTGCATCGTTATTTACGGTAATAGAAGAGGTGCGACTGATGATTTTTTCATTTATCGCTTTTTCTGCTGTATACAGCACCATCAGTAAAACGGTATTTCCCGGATTGGTACGGACATCTGCATTTTTATTAGCCAGCGTAGTGTGCGTTAACCGATCGACGAGAATCCAGGATTGAGATTTCAATTGTGGTGCTGCCGCATTCGCTACACTCACGAAACCCAATAAAATACAGAGGAAAGAAAAAAACAGTCTTATCATTCGCTAAACGTCAGTGAATTCTTAAATGGAGTCAACCGTCGGTATTTTAAATGTAAGCGGGTAATTTTAAAGGCTTTTTAAATCTTTTGTTACGCTCATTAGCAGTTTTTTCATTGATTTATTAAAGGATAAACAACCATGGAAAATACTTTAAGTATTCAATATGAATGTGTGCCGGAGACGGGGTCAACGAATACAGATCTGCTAAACAGAGCAAAGAAAGAAATTTTGTCCGCTATTGTTGTTCGCCGAGCAATCAATCAAACAAATGCGAGAGGAACCAGGGGACGACACTGGGATGGAGGTGATCATTGCCTGATGTTCTCTGTAGCCGTGCCGATTGGACGAGATTTGCGTGAGATTAGTGGTGTGACGCTGGCAATTGGTACAGAAGTAGCTGAAAGTTTGCGAAAACAAGGAGTCAAGGCTGAGGTAAAGTGGCCCAATGACATCCTTTTAAACGGAAAAAAGTTGGCAGGCATTCTTGTAGAAACAACCAAAAGTCCGGATCACCGCTTTGTGCTGGTTGTCGGGATTGGATTGAATTTAAAGGACGGCTTAAGAGATGATGGGTACGGCCGCGCTTGTCTTGCTGATGCACTGCCTGTATCTGACATTGAAAAGACTGAGTTTTGGTTAAAGCTTTTATCTTCAGCAGTCGTTTTTGCCATCAATAACGTTCGTTCTGAAGGATTAAAACGAACACAAGCGCTCTGGGATACAATTGCAGCTTATAAAAACCAAACCGTGAGTGTCCTTGAAGAAGGTTGTGAACCTTACGATGCTCTTGTGTTTGGAATTGATGAGACAGGTCATTTGCTGGTCCGTACCAATCAGGAAATAAAGGTCTTGCAATCGGGCAGCATCAGTATTCGGTCTAAGAAGAAATGAATTTATTAATTGATCTTGGCAACACGGCGCTCAAGTGGGCGACAACGGATGATCCGGAATCTCCCCATACCATTGTGCATGGTGGAACACATAACTTTTCAGAGAAGTTATTGTCTTCATTGGAAAAAATTCCTTATAAGCATGTCTATGGTTGCTCTGTGGCTTCCAGGGACCTGACGTTATCTGTAACTCGTCTGATTGAGTCTTTGGGTTCAAAAGTTACTTGGTTAAAAGCTCAAGAGCGCTATGACGGTCCATTTTCTTTAATTAATTCCTATAAAACAGCAACACAATTAGGGTCAGACCGTTGGCACGCAGCTATTGGTGCCATTTATTTTTTGCCAAACAGGCCCCTTTTAGTTGTTCATGTTGGGACGGCAACAACTGTGGATTGCGTCTTCCCTAAAGGTGAAGCAATGGTCTTTGCGGGTGGAAGAATTGCTCCTGGTGTTGTTTTAATGAGAGACAGTCTTGTTACAGGCACCGCTACGTTACCGAAAGCAGATGGAGAGTATGAGGATTTTCCAACCGATACCATGACCGGAATTGTGACCGGTATTGTGGATTCTCAATTAGGATTAATCGAGAGGGGAATGAGAGTAATGCAGCAACACGGCTTTGAACCGACTTTGGTTTTGGCAGGTGGTGCTGTCAGTCGTTTTGCACCCTATCTACAAAAAGAATTTCCTAATAGCATTATCAAACACAATTTAGTGCTGAGGGGTTTAGCACTACGTGCCAATGGCGAGTTTGTAAGATGAGAGCATTGGCAATAATCCTGTGTCTACTGTGTGTGGTCATCTATGCTTGGGATGGTCTTAAGGATTGGGTAATAGAACCGCAGGAAGTTTCCGCTCATTACACTGATCGTGTTCAGCAGGAGGTTTTTCCTGAGGCAATGGGCAACATTGAGCCCGTTCAAAATCTGCAAGATTACATTGAGCAATATCAGAAGAAAGCTCAAAAAATATCGGCTCCTGTGGTCCTAGAGAAGCCCGATCAAGAGAAAGAAAAAGATTTGATCGAAGATTCAGCCGCACAGAAAAATTTTGATTCTTTGTCTCAAAATCTACCAATTGAAAAAGTCGGATCTGAGGTTGTTTTAACCGATCAACTACCGGTTTGCTACAAAATGGGTCCCCTTTCCAGACGTGTCTTGCCTGCCATCAACCGCTCAATCGAATCCGCTAAGCTTTTGGAAGTGGTCCGTGTTGAGTCCGTTTTATCTGCCGACTCACATGTTGTTTTTATTATTCCGACTACTACCCAAAAAGGGGCGGCAGCATTAGCTGATCAGGTGAGAAAAAAGGGTTATCGTTCAGCAAGCGTTATTCATTCTGGGCCTCTATTAAATGCTGTTCAATTAGGCAGTTTTTCAACACAAGAACAAGCACAGCAATTTCTTGAAAGCGCAAAGGCTCGGCTTAAAATGAACGACCTTCGTATGACTCGAATAATTGGCAGCCCAACCGACAAAGTGAATTTGATTTTTGCAGCGCTGTCAGATGAACAAATTAATGCGCTGAAAGGACTTGCCAAAAAACATGGGCAAGTCCTCAGTGAGTGTGGCTCTTAAAATAGTCTGTTCAGACGATTTTGAATTTCAACTGCGGCGTTGTTAGCTTTAGTTTTTAGCTGTTGTACTTTCTCCTCAGCCACTTCTCTTTGTTTCAACCCCCAAATTGACTCAGGAAAATGAGAATCGTCCCGATACCGGGCAATGATGTGCCAGTGTAAATGAGGAACCATATTGCCAAATTGTGCCCAATTGATTTTATCGGGCTGCATTTGTTCTCGGACTACTTTTTCCACAGTTAAGAGAACTTTTTCCAGCAACTGCCGCTCATCATCGGTCAGATCCGACATTTCAGCAATATGTTTATTCCAAATGACTCTGAAGTAGCCAGGAAATAGAGGATCATCCACCTGAATGACTCTTAACTCTTTATTTTTCCAAACAACATTTTCCTTTTGCGGATGACATAAAACACAATCCATCGTAATCTCCACATTAATGAATCGGTCGATAATATGAACCTGATTTCACAGGCTCTCCGGCAACTAACTCAACTCCGCCAGCACCGTCATCGATTATTTGAAAATCCCATTTTTTACGACCGCTTGAATCTTCAAGCCAGGCAGCCAAAGGCCAATCCAGTTCATCTAAATTGCCGTTGATAAAATCTGTTGCTTCCAACACGGTGGCAAAGTTTTCAACAAATTCACCGTAATCAACAATAACCTCTGTTACAACGTCCCGTCTCATTGCCTTTTCTCCTAAGGACAGCGATGCAGAGCTTCGGCAATTACTGCGGATAGCTTTTGGGTGTACTCAATATCAAGGGACTCGTCAGGGGCGTGAGCATTCGATTGGGGTCCCAAAACACCGGTTAAAACAAAGGCACCAGAGGGGAAGAGTTCTTCAAAAGTATTAATAATGGGAATAGATCCTCCTTGACCTAAGAAGACAGCTTCTTTGCCGAAAATTTTTTTCGCTGCGTCATCAAAAATGTTTTCTATTTCTTCTGAATTACCCTTGGCTGACCAGCCCGGGTGGTTCTCTGGGTATTGCCAAGTCACCTGACAGCCATAAGGAATATTGGTTGTTAAAGTCTGTGCAATATCATTTTGAGCCTTTTCAAAATCAATATCTGGAGGCAAGCGCATGGACAGTCTGAAGGCAACAGAACTCTGAATTACATTTCCGGCATCTTCGATTTTCGGCATGCCGTCAACTCCGATTATCGTCAAAGCAGGTTTCCACGTTTCTTGAATGAGGATTTCATGGTTAGTGGTGCACTTTGTTTTGACGGCCGGCAATAACGGAGCGTGATTCCAAGAAAGATCGCCCAACACATCACTTGCTTTTTTCAATTGCTCAAGGCGTCTTTTAGGAATATCCGTATAACACGAGGAAATTTTCACAAATCCGGTTACTGGGTCGTGAAGACGGGCCACTAAAGCCTGTGCAATTGAAAAAGGATCGGGAACCATGCCGGAGTAGGTACCGGAGTGCACTCCGTAATGCATACTTTGTACCCGTAATGTTCCGGAAATTACTCCTCGGACAGATGTGCTGAGCCAAACATGATCGTAGTCACCGCAATGATTATCCAAAATAATGAAAAATTTAGGCTCTCCAAACCGGTGTTTGAGCTTACGTAAAAAATACGGTAAATCGTTTGATCCCGATTCTTCTTGTGTTTCAAAAATACCGATAACTCTCGGGTGAGCTAGATTGAGTTTTTCTAAGGCATAGACTGAAGTCACCATTGAAAAAAGGCTGTAACCGTCATCAGCCGCTCCTCTGCCGTATAACTTTCCGTTTTTGACAACAGGCGTCCAAGGACCTAACCCTTCACTCCAGCCACCAGCTTCTGGTTGTTTATCTAAATGCCCATAAAAGACAACGCTTTCGGCAGAGTTGTCCCTTGTAGCGGGAATATCTACAAATAAACACGGCGTTCTGCCTTCCTCTCTGATAATTTCAGTTTGGGCTTGCGGTAAGCATTCCTGTATCCACTTTTGTCCCAACTCACAACATTGTTCTAAAAAACCATGTTCCTGCCACAATCTGTCGTAGGCCGTTGATTTAGCCGGAATTTTTATGTATTCCATTAAAGCGGGTTGGGCTTTTAAATTCCAGAACTCGTTGACTGTCTTTTGCAATTGCATTTTGCTCTCCTATTGCAGTTGTACTGGCACTAGCTTTTTGCCCAAAATTTCACCTAGTGATTGTGCTTCCAAAGAGGCGGCGTCTTTGGAGGAAAATTCACCGATAACCACTCGATACAAACTGCCGTCTTGATGAACGTTGACGCTTCGTCCTATTTTTTGTTGAACCGTTTGAGCATAGTTTCTAGCATTGCTCTCAGAACCAAATGCTCCGGCTTGAATACTCCAATGATTGGAGGCGGTTGCTCCGATCGCAGCGGAAGATAAATTAACTTCAGTGCTTACCATGTCGTGTTTTGCAGCTTCCGTTAAATTGACGGCACCTTGCAAGTCATTGGGAACATCGTCCAACGTAAAGGATGTGGTTGAAGAGGGTTCAATCACAATGGTATTAGGAGGTGGAAGCTGCTGAACTTGTGTTTGTTTATGTTCTTCCTGCTTTTGTTTAACGGTCTTAACAACCGTGGCTGCGGTACCGATGACGCTAGCAATAGCAGCAATGTCAGCACTGTTTTCGGTGATTTTTGAATCATCAATCAGTTGAATAATTCCACCTGCGGTGGCCGGAATTCGTCCGTTTTTAATATCAGCCATGCGGATTCGCTCCACTTTGACAGGAGCGGTTCCATTTTTTACGTATCCCAGTTTGCTAGCCGCGGCGTACGACAAGTCAATGATGCGGTTGTCGACAAACGGTCCACGGTCATTCACTCTCACAATGACACTTTTCCCGTTATTCAAGTTGGTTACTTTGGCATAACTGGGAAGTTCCATGGTTTTGTGAGCTGCGGTCATGGCGTACATGTTGTATGTCTCGCCGGTCGAAGTTTTTCTTCCATGAAATTTTTTCCCATACCAAGAAGCGGTGCCACGCTGAGTCATGGGTTTATCACCAGTGATTGGCACGTACCGCTTTCCGCCGACGGTATAGGGGTTATTTGCTCCGCTATGCGGTTTTTCATATTTTGGGGTGGCATCAGGGAGATTGCTGAAATTGGAATCAGCAAAAAATCCGGAAGGAGGGCCATCATCTTGAAAATATCCGCCGCCTCCGGAACAAGCTGACAGTAAAACAGCAGAGGCGATAATGGTAAATCCTGATAATAAACGGTGCTTTAACATGACTGTTGAATATTGAAATTGTGAAATGATTATTGCCCAAGTTTTTCGTAAAAGCAAAGCAGCGAAACATCGTGAAACTTTTCTTGTCAATGTCATGAACTGAAAAGAAGGGGAGTTATGAGCCAAGGCTTCATATTGAATTCCTAAATACATTAAAAAATCATTAGAATTCACAGGTTAGCGTGGCCCTATTGAGGGCTTTATGAACTGTTTTATTGGATTAATCTATGACACTGGCTCTTGAAGATATTCGCCGAATCGCCAACCTCAGTCATTTGGAACTAAATGACGAGGAGGCTGTGCGTATGCAGGGCGAATTAAACAATATTTTCAAAATGATTGAACGCATTCAGGCTGTAGATACCGATGGGGTTGAACCGATGCCGCACCCTCATGATGGTTCTCAGCGTCTTCGTGAGGACATTGTGCGAGAGGTCAATGATCGGGAAAACAATATGAAGAATGCTCCCGAACAAGCAGATGGTCATTTCTTGGTACCGCAGGTGATTGAATAATGTCGAACGAACTTTTTCATGCTTCAGTGGTTGAGCTCAGTGAAAAGCTCGCCAAAAAAGAAATTTCAGCCGTGGAATTGGCTAAAGTTTATTTAGATCGTATTGAACAAAACAAAGATCTGAATGCTTTTTTGGATGTTAGAGCAGAGGCTACGCTGCAACAGGCTAAGCAAGCGGACGCCAGGATTGCATCTGGTGATGCGACTCGTTTAACGGGTATTCCTATCGCGCATAAAGATCTTTTTGTGACAAAAGAGTGGGCCACGACCGCTGCCAGTAAGATGCTTGATGGGTACATGAGCCCGTTTAATGCGACCGTTGTTGAAAATCTGAATCGAGCCGGCATGGTTTGCCTCGGTAAACTCAATTGTGATGAATTTGCAATGGGCGGCGGTAACGAAAATTCTGCCTATGGCAAGGTTTTGAATCCTTGGAATAAAAACTGTGTTCCTGGAGGATCGTCTGGCGGCTCTTCGAGTGCTGTGGCTGCAAGTTTAGCTCCGGTGACTACTGGTACGGACACGGGTGGCTCTATTCGTGAACCGGCGGTTTTCACCGGTGTGACAGGGTTAAAACCAACCTATGGACGTCCGAGTCGTTGGGGTGTTATTGCTTTTGCCTCAAGCCTTGATACTCCGGGGTTATTGGCTCGTTCTGCAGAGGATTGCGCCTGGGTCATGAACGAGATGATCGAGTTTGATCCCAAAGACTCTACTTGTGTAGATCTGCCTAAAGAAGATTTCACCCGCTACCTGAATATGAGTATGGATGGGGTGAAGATCGGTGTGCCTCGCAGTTGGTTTGCGAAGGGCTTGGACGATGAATTAGCTGGCAGTATCGAAGAGGTGATTAAGACCTACGAACGAATGGGAGCCAAAATCGTTGATATCGAGTTGCCGACGGTTGATTTAGGCGTACCTGTTTATTACGTGGTGGCCTGCGCTGAAGCGTCTTCTAACCTTAGCCGCTACGATGGCGTGCGCTACGGTTACCGAGCCAAGCACTACACCGATATTCAAGACATGATTAAGCGCAGTCGTTCAGAAGCGTTGGGTGCTGAACCTCAGCGTCGAATCATGATCGGAACATACGTTCTTTCTCATGGCTACTATGACGCCTACTACATTAAGGCTCAACGTGTGCGTCGTCTGATTGCCAATGAGCTCAACGCAGTTTGTAAGGATGTTGATGCTATTATCAGCCCGGCGGCAACCGGTCCTGCTTACCGTTTCGGAGAAAAGAGTGACCCGGTTCAAGCTTACTTGAGTGACCTTTATACAGTGCCGATTTCTTTGGCTGGGTTACCGGGCATGGGACTGCCTTGTGGAATTCACTCCAACGGTTTGCCGTTGGGTTTCCAATTGGTCAGTGCCCGCTTCAATGAAGCTAAGCTTTTGGGTATTGCTCATCGTTATCAGTGCGAGACGGATTGGCATAAACGCATTCCGGCCGGTTACTAAAAAGGAAGACAGTTATGCAATGGGAAGTTGTGATCGGTCTTGAAACTCACGTTCAGCTTTCGACCAAAACGAAAATCTTTTCAGCCGCTTCAACAGATTTTGGTGCGGAACCCAACACACATGCTTGTGTTGTGGATTTAGCCTTACCGGGAACCCTACCTGTTTTAAATAGGGGAGCTGTTGAAAAAGCTATGAAGTTCGGTTTAGCGATTGGAGCTAAGGTTGCTTCCCGCTCCATCTTTGACCGAAAAAACTATTTTTACCCTGATTTGCCCAAGGGTTATCAGATCAGTCAGTTTGAGTGGCCAATTGTTATCGGCGGTCAAGTATCTTTCATGGTTACACCCAAGAACGGTGAACCGTATATGAAAACACTCAATTTGACGCGAGCTCACCTTGAAGAAGATGCCGGTAAGAGTGTGCATGGTTTGGAGGTCGGACAAAGTGGTATCGACTTAAATCGTGCTGGGACTCCCTTGTTGGAAATTGTGACGGAGCCGGAACTGCGTTCTGCAGAGGAAGCCGTGGCTTATGCAAGAACTTTGCATGCGCTGGTTGTTTGGCTTGGCATCAGTCACGGAGATATGCAAAACGGTAATTTCCGTTGTGACGCCAATGTCAGTGTCCGCCCTGTTGGACAAAAAGAGTTCGGCACGCGTTGTGAGATTAAGAACCTGAATTCATTCCGATTCTTGCAGGAAGCTATTGAATATGAGGTTCGCCGTCAGATTGAACTAATTGAAGACGGCGGAAAAGTTGTTCAAGCCACAAGACTCTACAATCCAGATACCGGTGAAACGCGTGAAATGCGTTCCAAAGAAGATTCAATGGACTATCGTTACTTCCCGGATCCGGATTTGCTCCCGTTGGATATTTCCGACGATTGGCTTGAGCAGGTTCGCTCTGAGATGCCGGAATTGCCCGAACAAATGCGCGCTCGTTTGATCGGAGAATTAGGCTTGTCTGAATACGACGCTTCCATCTTAACTTCTTCGAAGGCATTAGCTGACTATTACTTGTCAGTGGCAGATAAAGTTAGTGATAAGAAGATTGCAGCCAATTGGGTGATGGGAGAAGTATCAGCTGCATTGAATCAGTCAGAAATGACTGTTGAGACTTTACCGGTTACCCCGGAGAAGCTTTCTCAATTGATTACCCGTGTGTTGGACAATACCGTCAATAATAAGGGAGCTAAGAAGATCTTTGCCGCTATTATGGATGGTAGCGAGGAAAGTGTGGATGCTCTGATTGATCGGTTGGGCTTGAAGCAAATTTCGGATACTGGAGCAATCGAAAAGATTGTTGACGAAGTTATTGCTAATAATCCCAAGAATGTTGAAGAGTTCCGCGCCGGTAAAGAAAAGGCTCTCAACGGTTTGGTCGGACAGGTGATGAAGGCCAGTAAAGGTAAGGCTAACCCCGCTCAGGTCAATCAACTGTTGCGTAAAAAATTAGCCTAATAAAAAAAGCCTCTTGGTTATCAGCCAAGAGGCTTTTTTCAAAATTGTTTGTTAGGCACCGTAACGATCCCGGTAGTCTTGGACCGCTTTTTTATAGGCCCTGGCCTGTTGAGCCATGGGGGTATCTTCGTCCATAAAGGCCAATAAGTCTTTCAGATTGATGATAGAAATAACAGGCATATGGAATGTGTTAATCACATCCTGAACCGCTGAAACTTCTGTCATTTGTTCTGCATTTCCACCTTTTTCCATGCGATCAAGCGCAATCAGAACACCACTGGCTTGAGCACCGGCCGCTTGAATTAATTTGACGGATTCACGAACGGATGTTCCGGCGGGAATAACGTCATCAA
>ULQN01037064.1_pt1 | contig 37098 bp, 37 predicted proteins | sample 1954491 | NCBI WGS metagenome assembly ULQN01 (sample SAMEA4835656, study PRJEB28245) | human gut metagenome | biome: gut microbiome; material: fecal sample | place: Denmark | collected 2008
TTACCTGAATGCGCTCGTTGAACCGGTTGATAAAGGGCGAGGTATACAGGCCCACCCGGTAACCTGCCGCCTGCAGGCAGGAGGCCAGCATGGCCGCCGTGCTGCCCTTGCCGTTGGTGCCCGCCACATGGATGAATCTCAGCTGCTTGTGCGGATCTCCCAGTGCGGCCAGCAGGGTCCGGGTGCGGGTCAGGCCCGGCTTGTGCCCCGCCCACTGGACGGCGTGGATATAGTTCAGCGCTTCTTCATAGTTCATTGTGCAATGCCTCGGATCGTTTTATTCTCCAGCAGCAGGCGCACCAGCACGGTGTTCACCGCCGCCAGGACCAGCGCGTTGGGAATGCGGGTCACCAGCACGCTCCACGGATAGTTATAGAAGAGGTGGAGTGCCAGCGAGTTGATGACAATGGAGCCCACCGCATGGCCGGCAAACACACTGATCTGGGTGCGCAGGCCCAGCCGCAGGGTGGGCAGGGCGCGCCAGAGAAGGCCCGCCGTCAGGCCGATGGAGCCAGCTCCCAGCGTGATCAGCGGATTGATGGCGTAGCCGGAAAGGGTGCCGCCGATCATATCGGCCACCGCACCCACGGCAAAGCCCTCCACCGGCCCGAACAGCACAGCGGCCAGCAGGGTGGGCAGGCTGCCCAGGTTGAACCGGACAAAGCCGGTGGAAATGCTCAGCACCCGGGCAAACACGATGCTCATGGCAGTGAGCAGGGCCAGCATGGTGAGCTTGCGGACGGAATTTCTGGAATGGTTCATATCAATTGTCCTCCCCTGTTTCGGGAACCGCGGGGCGGGCAATGCAAAACGCCCTCCCCTGTGACAAACCGCACAAAGGAGGGCGTGATTCAACGGTTCACATCCAGACGGGGCCGCAGACGGCCCCATCTGCACCCAAGTCCATGCAGCAGCGGGATGCAGGCCATGCACCGCGGGTCTTACCTTCGTCCGCAGCACAACTCCCCGTTGATGCGGCACTTAACGCGCATGGCCTTACTCTGTTGATGGTCTTATTATATGCCTTTTTCCGGCCCATTGCAACCACAACTCCCATCATCTTTCCCAATTCGCGGGGCAGATTTTTGGCGGGGTGCACAATTCCGGCCTGCACAAAAAGCCCTCCGGTGCGTCTCGTCCCGGAGGGCTTTGGGGTAACCAAGGGTCTGATCAATTACTGCACATCGGTCAGCTCAGCCAGCTTGTGGAAGATCTCGGTGTTGTCATACACGCCGCGGAACTTGTCTGCACCCTGACCACGGGCGTAGAGGTTCACCATGGCACCGGTGTGGGCGTAGGTGGTGTGATCCACACCGGACTTGTGGTTGATGGTGTGGCAGATGGCCATGCTGAAGGGGATGTAGGTGCCGTACAGCTCGTAATCCTGCTGGCTCATCTTGCTCTGGCTGGAAGAGCCGACCTTGAGGGTGCGCTCGTAAGCGGTGCGCAGGTTCTCCACCTCGTAGTCGGTCAGCAGCAGCTTGCCTGCGTTGGCGGCATCGGGGTCGGTGGGCAGGGTCAGGCCGAAGTTTGCCTTCACGTCCTGCATGGCAGTCTCAAAAGGAGTCTGATTCTTCACATAGTTGTTCACATAGGTGGAATCGAACTTTGCGTAGGACATCTTCTGGTGAGCCAGATTGGTCAGGAAGGTGTCGTAGTTGGTGGTCTTGTAGCCAATGCCCAGACCGCCGGTCTCGTGGTCAGCGGTCACCAGGATCAGGGTATCATCGGGATGCTGGGCGTAGAACTCCACAGCGGCCTGCACTGCGTTGTGCATCTCGATCACATCATGGATAGAGGCAGCGGCATCGTTGGCGTGGCAGGCCCAGTCGATCTTGCCGGACTCCACCATCATAAAGAAGCCGTTGCTGTTGTCCAGCAGCTCAATGCCCTTGCGGACATAGTCGGTCAGCTGCCACTCTCCCGGAGCGGCATCCATGGCGTAGTTCATGGACTTGCCGTCGGCCAGATTCTCGGCAATGATCAGGGTCTTGCCTGCCCCGGCCTTCAGGGCAGCAGCACCGGCCTGGGTGGTGACAACGTTGTAACCAGCCTGTGCAGCCACCTCGTGGTTGTTGGGGCCGGTGCCATCGCCGTTCACCTTCTGGAACTCGCCGCCTGCGAAATACTCAAAGCCGGAGTTTGCCAGCTCCACGCCGATCTGATAGTAGTTCTTGCGGGTCTTCTGGTGTGCATAGAAGGCAGCAGGGGTGGCGTGGTCAATGTTCACCGTGGAAACAATGCCAACCTTGTAGCCCTTCTGCTTATGGAGCTTCTCCGCAATGGTCTCATAGGGCACATCACGGGTCCAGGGGCACATATTGATGACACCGCTCTCGGTCTTTTTGCCGGAAGCGATGGAGGTGGCAGTGGAAGCGGAGTCCGGGCAGAAGGAGGTGCTGTCATAGGTGGTCACACTGCCCACCTCCGGGAACTGGGTAAAGCTCAGCTCCGCCTCGGTGATGGCACCGTTGTTGGTGACAGTGCCCTGATAGAACCGGGCAGACTGGATCTGGGCGGTGCCCATGCCATCGCCGATGAACAGGAAGATGTACTTGGGCTTCTTCTGGAACAGGCCAAAGCAGTTCTCCTCGTCAGCTGCGGTGGAAGCAGCCGGAGCGGCAGCGTTTGCAGCCACGGGGGCAGCAGTCATCAGACCGGCGGCAGATGCCACAGCACCCACTTTCAGGAAACTGCGGCGGGACATTTTATGTTCTTTCATACGATAATTCCTCTCTTATCCTGAGCCCTCCCGGGCCCTGTTGCAATGTATCCTGGGAACGGTTCTATTGTACCCGTTCGGAGAAAGAGGGGAAACCATGGTAAGGCAAATCTTAGGTAAACCTTGGGCAATGGAAAACAGGCATTGGTAAAAAACAGGTGGTCTTTGTAAAATCGGATTGTTCCTGCCCGCGGGCACTTTTATTCCGTCAGGATTCACCCCGGATCGGTTGCATCCGGTGGGCAAATCGTGTATACTGTAACCCGATTTTTATTTGCGGAGGGAGGGGTGCACATGTCCGTTTTGTGTCTGGGCGAAGTCTGGCTGGAGCTGAACGCCGCCACGGCTCCGGAGCTGACGGAGACATTCCGGGCGCGGACCGGCGGCTGGGGTGCAGGCTTCTGCCGCCAGTACGCCGCATTGGGCGGGCAGGCGGCTCTGCTGGCCCAGCTGGGAGCCGACCCCTTTGGCCGTAAGCTGGCGGCCCGGCTTGCCCGGGATGGTGTGGATTGCTCCCTGCTCTGCTTCACGGATACCTTCCCCACACCGGTGGTGTTCACCGGAGAGGACACCGCTCTGCCCTACCGTGCCCACACCGCCGGGCTGGCCCTTTGGCCGGAACAGCTGGAAACCGCCCCGTTCCGGGGAGCTTCTGCCTTCTGCTTTTCCTCCGCCGGGCTGGTGGACAGCCCCCTGCGGCTGGCCCACCTCAAAGCCCTTGCCGCCGCCCGGGATGCCGGGGCGCTCTGCTGCTATCTTCCCCGGCTGGCGCAGGCCGCGCCCTACTGGCCGCAGCGGGAGGCCTTGTGCCAGACCGCCCTGCAGTTTCTTGACCGGGCAGACGTTCTCTTTTTAGAGGAGAGCGACCTGCTCCTCCTCTTCGGCTCCCGGGAGCTGCGCACAGCCCTGTTTGCCCTGTTCACCGGCCATGTGCAGCTGATCTTTTTCTACAAAAAGGACAGGATTCTCGCCTTTACACGCAGTGTTATGGCTTCTGCCGCAAAAGAAGACCAGAGCCCCGCTCTGGTCTTGTATCGGATGGAAAAGATGGGGATTCATGTAATAGATTTGCCACGGTTAAGGGAGCATGTACTAGAACAGTTACTGAGTAACGATGCAAACACAACGGAATGCCAAGGGCTCCCCTACTAGGGGAGCTGGCGAGCGAAGCGAGACTGAGAGGTTTAACCCGGACGCTGGCGAGCGAAGCGAGACTGAGAGGTTTAATCCGTAGCCAAACAAAAACAGCCAGCGCCGTGGAAAGGAGGAGAAAGCGGCGCTGGCTGTGTATGAGAACTCCCAAACATTTGCGGCTGTCAGGAGATGGTTGGTAGTCTGTCCGCTGCCTTGGCTATTGCCTCGCATCAGCAGGGGACAGTGTTTTTTTAAAGGGGCCGCGCCGCCCGGCTTCTGCCGGAGATGCGCGGTTTTCATTGCCTGCATGGCATCTTGGGAGGATGTTTTTCTGTTCCTCCCTGACTGCACCCTTATTGTACAGGATAAAAATGGAGTTTCTTTGTGAGGAATTTGAACAAATTGAAAATAAACGGAGCCGCTGCACATCATTTTGTACAGCGGCTCCGTTTTTTACGATTTTTCTTTAATTTTCAGCCAGATTACCGGTGTAGAGCTGGTAATACTTGCCCTTCTTGGCGATCAGCTCGTCGTGGCTGCCGCGCTCGATGATGCGGCCCTGCTCCAGAACTACGATACAGTCTGCATTGCGGACGGTAGACAGGCGGTGGGCAATGACAAAGCTGGTGCGGCCATACATCAGGCCGTCCATGCCCCGCTGGACCAGCGCCTCGGTACGGGTATCAATGGAGGAGGTCGCCTCGTCCAGGATCAGCACCGGGGGATCGGCAACCGCGGCGCGGGCAATGGCCAGCAGCTGGCGCTGCCCCTGCGACAGGTTTGCACCGTCGTTGGTCAGCATGGTGTTGTAGCCATCGGGCAGACGCTTGACAAAGCCATCGGCATTGGCCAGCTTTGCGGCGGCAATGCACTCCTCATCGGTGGCATCCAGGCGGCCATAGCGGATGTTCTCCATGACCGTGCCGGTGAACAGGTGGGTATCCTGCAGAACGATGCCCAGAGAGCGGCGCAGGTCGTCCTTTTTGATCTTGCGGATGTTGATGCCATCATACCGGATCTTGCCGTCTGCGATATCGTAGAAACGGTTGATCAGGTTGGTGATGGTCGTTTTGCCGGCACCGGTGGAGCCGACAAAGGCGATCTTCTGGCCCGGGCGGCCATAGAGGTTGATCCCGTGCAGAACGGTCTTTTCCGGCACATAGCCAAAATCGACATCGGTAAAGGTGATGTCACCCGCCAGCTTGTGGTAGGTGGTGGTGCCGTCGTGGTGGGGATGCTTCCAGGCCCAGATGCCGGTGCGCTCGGTGGTCTCCATCAGCTCGTCATCCTTGCCATACTTGACGTTGACCAGGGTGACATAGCCCTCGTCGGCCTCGCTGGTCTCGTCCATCATCTTGAAGATACGCTCCGCACCGGCCAGTGCCATGATCACGCTGTTGGCCTGCATGGACACCTGGCTGATGGGCATATTGAAGCTCTTGTTCAGGCTCAGGAAGGCCATCACGGTGCCCAGGGTCATGCCGCCGACATTGCCAACGGCCATGGCTGCGCCTGCCAGAGCACAGACTGCATAGCTGATATTGCCCAGCTGTGCGGTAACGGGCATGATGATGTTGGCGTAGCTGTTGGCCTGCTTGGCGCTTTCCTTCAGCTTATCGTTCAGCTGCCGGAAGCCATCCAGAGCCTTCTGCTCGTGGGTGAACACCTTGACGACCTTCTGGCCCTCCATCATCTCTTCGATGTAGCCGTTCACCTTGCCCAGATCCTTCTGCTGGGCCACAAAGTACTTGCCGCTCATGGAAGTGATCTTCTTGGAGCAGAACAGCATCAGGGCCACCATCAGCATGGTGACAACGGTGAGCTGCCAGCTCATCAGGCACATGCTGGTGAACACGGACACGATGGTGATGGCGCTGGACACCAGCTGGGGGATGCTCTGGCTGATCATCTGGCGCAGGGTGTCCACATCGTTGGTGTACACCGACATGATGTCGCCGTGGGGGTGGGAGTCAAAATACCGAATGGGCAGGCTTTCCATGTGGGTGAAAAGCTGGACGCGCAGGTTGCGCAGGGTACCCTGGGTCACGTTGACCATAATACGGGCGTTGAGCCATGCGGCCAGCACGCCGATGGCGTAGATGCAGCCGATGCGCACCAGTGCGCCTGCCAGCGGGCCGAAGTCCGGTGTAGCCTGCTTGGTCATGGGGACGATGTAATCATCGATCAGGGTCTTGAGGAAGAGGCTTGCCTGCACGTTTGCCAGCGCGCTGACGATGATGCAGACCAGCACAAGGATGCAGTGGGGCAGATAGTGCTTGAACACCTCCTCCATGATCCGCTTGAGCAGCTTGCCCGGGTTCTCGACCTTCGGCTTGGGGCCGCCCATCCCACGGGGGCCGGGGCCCTTTACTTCTTTCACCTGTGCCATTACTGCTCACCTCCCTGCTTATCAAAATCGCCGCCGCCCTGGGTCTGGCTGTTGTAAACTTCCTGATAGATCTTGTTTGTCTTGAGCAGCTCCTCGTGGGTGCCCAGGCCGTTGATCTGGCCGTTGTCCAGCACCAGGATGCGGTCTGCATCCTGCACGGAGGAGATGCGCTGTGCAATGATGATCTTGGTGGTACCGGGGATCTCCTCCCGGAAGGCCTTGCGGATCTTGGCATCGGTGGCGGTATCCACGGCGCTGGTGCTGTCGTCCAGGATCAGCACCTTGGGCTTGCGCAGCAGCGCGCGGGCAATGGTCAGGCGCTGCTTCTGGCCGCCGGACACGTTGGAGCCGCCCTGCTCGATCCAGGTATTGTACTTGTCGGGGAAGCGCTCGATGAACTCATCGGCGCAGGCCAGCTTGGCCACCCGGATGCACTCTTCCTCGCTGGCGTTCTCATCGCCCCAGCGCAGGTTGTCGAGGATGGTGCCGCTGAACAGAACGTTCTTCTGCAGCACCATGGAGACCTCCCGGCGGAGGACATCCAGGCTGTAATCCTTAACGTCCACGCCGCCCACCTTGACAGAGCCGGTCTCGGCATCATACAGGCGGGGAATCAGCTGCACCAGGCTGGATTTTGCACTGCCGGTGCCGCCGATGATGCCCAGCGTCTCGCCCGGCCGGATGCTGAAGGTGACATCATTCAGGACAGGCTGGCCGGAGCCGTGCTTATACTTAAAGGTAACGTGCTCGAACTCGATGCCGCCATCCCTGACCTGCTGCACCGGCTGCTTTGCCGGGGGCAGGTCGGTGGTCTCGTCCAGCACTTCCACGATACGGCGGGCAGAAGCGGCGGACATGGCGATCATCACAAAGGCCGTGCTCAGCATCATCAGGGCCATCAGGATGTTCATAATGTAACCGAACAGGGCGTTCAGCTGGCCGGTGGTGATCGCACCGTTCAGGACGTAATGTGCGCCGAACCAGCTCAGGGCGATGTTGCAGCCGTACACAGAGACCAGCATGGCGGGATTGTTGAAGCTCAGGCGGCTCTCGGCGTGGACGAACTGCTTGTACAGGCTCTCGCAGGCCTTGGTGTACTTCTCGTTCTCAAAGTGCTCCCGGACAAAGCTCTTGACCACGCGGATGGCCGAGACATTCTCCTGCACGGAGGCGTTCAGGTTATCGTAGTTCTTGAACACCTTATCAAAGATGCCGAAGGTGGGAACCATAATGCCTGCCAGCACTGCCACCAGGAACACGATCGCCACCAGGAACACCATGGTCAGCGAGCGGCTGATCATGGAGGCCATGATGAGCGCGAAAACCAGATGGACGGGGGCACGCACACACATGCGCTCAATCATCTGGAACGCGTTCTGCAGGTTGGTCACGTCGGTGGTCATACGGGTGACCAGACCGGCCGTGGAGTACTTGTCGATGTTGGAGAACGAGAAATGCTGGATGTTCTCATACATCGCATCGCGCAGGTTGCCTGCAAAGCCGGTGGATGCCGTGGCAGCAAACCTGCCGGCCAGCACGCCCAGCAGCAGGGCAATGGCCGCCACCAGGAAGGTGAGCATGCCGTACTTGACAACGGCGTTCATATCGCCCTTTTCAATGCCCTGGTCAATGATAAAGGCCATGATGGTGGGCAGCATCACATCCATGATGGCTTCCAGAGCAGAGAAGATCGGTGTCAGGATCGCGGCGCGCTTGTACTCGCCCAGATGTGACACAAGTTTTTTGATCATCTGTTGTAATCCTCCTGAAGTTTATTTGCAGGGGTCATTCCAGCCCCTTGCGCAGCTTGTTCAATAACCGCAGAAGCTCTGCGTTTTCCTCTTCCGTCAGCAATCCGGCCACAAACTCATCGGTCTGGTGCAGGGAGAGCATCGTCTTTTCGTGGACGCGGCCTCCCTCTTCCGTCAGGATCAGCCGCTTGAGTCGGGCATCCTGCGGCACGCTCTGGCGCTCGATGTAGCCCTTGCGCTCCATCAGCTGCAGGATGTTCGTCACGGTCGAGCGTGTGATGGAGAACTCCCGTTCGATATCGCGCTGGTACACGGGGTCGTTCTTGTGCCAGTAGAGGTAGCTCATGATCCAGTCGTGCATGGGGGTCACGTTGTCCACGTTGTTCTCCCGGTGGAACTGGTTGATCTTGCGGAAGATCAGGTTGTTCACCCGGCGCACCTGTGCCGGGATGACCTGCGGCGGCTCCCATGGGGGGTTGCAGCAGGGTTGCTTGGTGCTTTCATCGTGCATAATGGTTTCCCTTTTGAATTGTTTGTGACAGGATTGTTTTCTTCGGAACTGTTTGATGCCGTACAATATCATAACGCACGATTCGATCATTGTCAATAGGAGACGCAAAATAAAATCCAGAAGCGCCCCACCGAACGGCAGGGCGCTTCCACTGGGCGCTGATTTTGCTTCTGCTGGCTCAACAGCCCTTGCTTTCTGACCAGAATATGCTTTAATAAAAGCAACTACGGGCACTGCGCCCCCGAATACTGCAAGGAGAATCCTATGGAACAACGGAACACCCGCCTGCGGAACGCGGGCTTCGTCACCTTCTTTTTCAGCGGCATCTGCACCATTTCCAGCGGTGTGGTGGTCAGCCTGCTGCAGGAAGAATACGGCTTTGCCTACGGCATGACCGGCACCCTGCTCAGCCTGCTGAGCATCGGCAACCTGCTGGCGGGCCTGCTGGCCGGTGCGCTGGTGGGAAAAATGGGCATGAAGCCCAGCGTCCTGCTGCTGACCATCGGCTATGCGGTGGGCTACGGCCTGATGGGCCTGACCGGCCTGCCCATTCTGCTGGCGCTGGCCTTCTTCATTGTGGGCATTGCCAAGGGCAGTGTCCTGAACACCTGCACCATTCTTGTCAGCGGCAACTCTGCAGACCGCACCCGGGGCATGAACACCATGCACGCCTGCTACGCCTGCGGTGCCCTGCTCTGCCCCTTTCTGATCTCTGCCGCGGCCAGGGTCAGCACCACGCTGGCCGTGCTGGCACTGGCGGCGCTGGGTCTGGTGCTCTGGCTGGTATATCTGTTCACCCCCATGGCAGGCCGCGCCAAGGCCAAAGAAGCTGTCACCGATTGGAGCTTTTTGCGCTCCTCCCGCTTCTGGCTGCTCACCGGCCTGCTGTTCTGCCAGAACGCCGCCGAGCAGAGCGTTGTGGGCTGGATGGTCACCTACTTCAAGGACAGCGGCATCATTGCAGGCACGCTGGCGGCCTATACCGTCACCGTGATGTGGGGTGCCACCCTGATCGGCCGCCTGCTCATCGCCTTTGTGTTCCCGCTCCGGCAGCCCCGCAAGGCCATGGTGTTTATGGCGGTTTTCTGCACTGCCTTCTACTTTGCCATGATGCAGACCCACAGCCAGCTGCCTGCCATCCTGCTGCTGTTCGCCTTTGCCTTCTCCATGGCCGGTATGAACCCCACCGCCGTGGCCAGCGCCGGTAAAATGACCACCGTGACCAGCATGGGTATCATGCTGCCGGTGGCATCCAGCGGCGCGATCCTGATGCCCTGGGTCATCGGCAAGGTGGCCGAAAGCGCCGGTCTTGCCGTCGGTATGGCAACCAACATCGTGCCCTGCGTAGGGCTGATCGTCTTTGCAATTCTGGTGTCCAGAATGCGGGAGGAGTAAACCTCTCCGTCATTGCTTCGCAATGCCACCTCTCCTGGCAGGAGAGGCAAGCAGCAGGCGGCTGAGCGGTTCATCCCCTCGCCTTTGCGCTGAACTCACACCCACAGTAATCCTGACGGTAAAGCCCGTACTCCTCCGAGAGCTGGAGAGAGCGCAGGTAGCCGTTCTGCTTTTTGAAATCCGAGGGCAGGTGCCTGATGCCGAATTCGGCTTCAAGCTCCTGCCCGATTTGATTGATGCGGGCAGCATCCTTGTGGGGGCTGATGGAGAGCGTGGTGGTGAACCAATCAAAGCCGTGCTCCTTTGCGTACTGAGCCGCCCGGCGCATCCGCAAACGGTAGCAGACGGTGCACCGCCCGCCCCGCTCCGGCTCGTTTTCCAGCCCCTGCACAGCCGTGTAGAACTCCTGCGGGTCGTAGCGGTCCTCGATGACCGTGACCCCCAGCGGGTGCGCCTGCGCCACGAACTTTTTCAGCTCCTCGCCCCGGCGGTAGTATTCTTCGGCAGGCCAGGTGTTGGGGTTATAGTAAAGCACCGTGATCTCAAAATACCGGCACAGCTTTTCCAGCACGGCGCTGGAACAGGGCCCGCAGCAGGCATGGAGCAGCAGCTTTGGCCGCTGCGGCCCCAGCGTTTTCAACACTTCGTCCATCTGCTGTGCAAAATTCAACTGTTTTGACATCAGTTTCATCCTTTGTTATACTTGCTTTGATTCAAATAGCTCCCTCCTGCCGCCTCGCCAAAAGAGCCGCAGCTGCCGGAAGGGGCATCCCGGTCATATTATATCACATTTTATCTAATAGGAGAACTGCGATGACAAACGAGAAGATCGCCCGTATCAACGAGCTGGCAAAAAAGAGCAAGACCACCGGCCTGACCGATGCCGAAAAGGCAGAGCAGCAGGCCCTGCGGCAGGAGTATGTTGCGGACGTAAAGGCCAGCCTGCGCGCCCAGCTGAACAACACCTCGATCAAAGAGCCGGATGGCACTGTGCACAAGCTGGGGAAAAAGAACTAAAGCAGCATCACGAAGAGGAGCGCCTGGCGGATAATTGAGAGAAAAGTGTTTCTTCCCTCTTTTTTTGTTCCGCGTTTCGTGCTATACTATAATTGTATTGTTGCGGACATTTCCGCGGGCGGTACAGATTCCCAAGGTGGCGTATCCCGGGCAAGGTGCACGGAAAAGGCTGTCTTTTGAAAAAATGATAAAGAGGTCATTTATTATGCTTACTGCAATTACGGGTATCAACTGGGGCGATGAGGGCAAGGGCCGCATGGTCGATCTGATCAGCCAGGAGTATGACATCGTTGCACGGTATCAGGGCGGCAACAACGCAGGCCACACCGTGAAGAACGAGCGCGGCAAGTTCGTGCTGAACCTGCTGCCCTCCGGCATCCTGCGCCCCAACGTTGTCTGCGTGATGGGCAATGGTATGGTCATCGACCCGCACCATCTGGACGGCGAGATCAACAAGCTGCGGGAGCAGGGCATTTCCATCACCCCCGATAACCTGAAGATCTCCGACCGTGCCACCATCACCATGCCCTACCATGTCGATCAGGACGGCCTGGAAGAGGCCCGCCTGGCCAAGACCGGCGCACAGTTCGGCTCCACCAAGCGCGGCATCGCCTACACTTACGGTGACAAGTACATGAAGAAGACCCTGCGCATGGGCGACCTGCTCCACCTGGACGACAGCGTGAAGAAGCGCCTGGTGACCATGGTGGATTCCAAGAACCTGGTGATGGAGGGCAGCTACCACTCCGCTCCCATCAGCGTGGACGAGATGTGGGCATGGCTGGAGAAGTATGCCGCCATCTTCAAGGATTACATCTGCGACGTGGGCCAGTATCTGGCTGACGCAGATGCCGCCGGCAAGAAGGTGCTGTTCGAGGCCCAGCTGGGCGCTCTGCGCGACATCGACTTCGGCATCTACCCCTACACCACCTCCTCCAACGTCATCGGCGCTTACGCACCCATCGGCGCAGGCATCCCGGGCCATAAGCTGACCAACAGCATCGGCGTGATGAAGGCTTACTCCTCCTGCGTGGGCGACGGCCCCTTTGTCACTGAGCTGGCCATGACCGAGGAAGAGAAGCACGCCCTGCGTGAGGCTGGCCACGAGTACGGTGCAGCCACCGGCCGTCCCCGCCGCGTTGGCCCCATCGACCTGGTGGCAAGCCACTACGGCGTGTTCTGCCAGGGCTGCGATGAGGTTGCTCTGACCCTGCTGGACGTGCTGGACTACATGGAGAAGATCCCCATGGTCACCGGCTACAAGCTGACCGACGGCACCATCACCAAGCGCTTCCCCATGGGCATGGCTCTGGACACCGCACAGCCCGTGGTGGAGTATCTGCCCGGCTGGCACTGCGATATCACTGCCGCCCGCAAGTGGGAGGATCTGCCCCAGGAAGCCCGCGATTACGTTGAGTATCTGGAAAAGGCTATTGGCTGCAAGATCACCTACATCTCCGTGGGTGCCGAGCGTGAGGCCTACATCCACCACAACGTCTGATCCGCGCCACAGAACCCGCCGCATTGAAAAGGAAGCGTGACTATGTTTGATATCATCACGGACAGCGCCTGCGACCTGACCCCTGAGACAGCCGCAACACTGAATATTGAGATCATCCCCTTCTATGTCTCGCTGGACGGTGAGCACTACCGCAAGGAGGGCAAGGAGATCGCCGTGCGCGATTTCTACCAGTTCATGGTAGATAACCCCGCGGCCTACCCCAAGACCAGCCTGCCTTCGCTGGAGGATTTTGAGACCGCCTTCCGGGCCCATGCCGAGGCAGGCCGCCCGGTGCTCTGCATCTGCTTTACCAGCAAGATGAGCGGCTGCGTGGGCAGTGCCCGCAACGCCCGGGAGCTGGTGCTGGAGGATTTCCCCGATGCTAAGATCGAGGTCATTGACAGCACCGCCGCCACCGTGACCGAATCCATCGTGGTGGAAAACGCGGTGGCCATGCGGGATGCAGGCTGTACGCTGGACGAAGCCGTGACCTGGCTGGAAGCGGAAAAGATCACCAACCAGATCTTCTTCACGGTGGGTAATCTGGACTATCTCATCAAGGGCGGGCGCATCGGCAAAGTCACGGGCCGTGCCGCCAACATTCTGGGCATCAAACCCATGATCCTGTTCAAGGAGGGCGAGATCTTCTCCGCTGGTGTGGCCCGTGGCCGCCAGAAGAGCTTTGAGAAGGCCCTCGACCTGCTGATGACCTATCTGGCCGAACACAACGGCACACCTGATGACTACTGCATCACGGTGGGCTACGGCTACGATGCCGACGAGGGCAAGCGGCTCTGGATGCAGACCCGCGCCGCCCTGCGCGCCAAGTACCCCACCTGCGAGTGCAATGTGGTCCTGCTGCAGATCGGCTGCACCATTGCCGTGCACACCGGCCCCTATGCGTTGGGCATGGGCGTGATGCGGCGGTGGAAAAAACAGTAACTCCCTCAGTCGCCTCCGGCGACAGCTCCCTCTAGGAGGGAGCCTTACGGCAGCGAAAAGCCTCCCTCTGAGAGGGAGGTGGCATTGCGTCAGCAATGACGGAGGGAGTTCCCACATAGTAAAAAAGAAGCCCCGACGAATGTCGGGGCTTCTTTTTGTTTTTCAGCCTTGATTTTTACGATGCACGATCACAGAAGACGGTGACACGGGTCTTGCCGCCGTAGGTGCAGGTGTACAGCACCAGGGCGTAGCCGCTGTGTTCCACTTCCTCCACGCTGTGGGGGTCAAGCACTTCGACCTTGTTCACGACGTACTCATTCACGATGCCGTCCATATCGGTGAAGGTGACGTTGTCCCCCGCTGTGAGGGAGGTCAGCTTGCCGAAATGGCTCTCGTAGTTGTGCGCCGCAATGACCAGATCATCGGTGCGGGAAGAGCCGAACTGGCGGCAGGGGGCGATCTTCAGGCGGGGGTAGCTCCACTCGCTCATCACCGGCAGGTCAATGCCGATGGCGGGAATGGAGATCTCACCCACATATTCGTTGCCGTCGACCTCCACCACCGGGAGCTCGGGGTCCAGGGGGCCGCTCTCTGCCTCCGGTTCCGGGGTCTCCACCTTCTGCTGAAGGTCGGCCACCACGGTCTGGGCCTCGGCACCGGCGTGGGCATCCTCGTAGCGGTTGTAGGCGTACAGGCCGCCCGCCGCCAGCAGGAGCACCACACCCAGCACGATGCAGACAAGCCCGGGAGATACTTTACGCATTCTTTTCACGTTTCTTGCTGCGCTCCATCAGGTAGGCACCCACGGCCACCAGCACCAGACCGCTTGCCGTCAGAACAGGTATGGGCCAGTTCAGCTGACCGGTCTGAATCAGTTTGGGGCCTTCGGCCGGGCGGGCATCCGCCACCACGCTGGCCGGGGCGGTGGGCTCCGGTGCACTAGGGGTGGTGGTTTCAGTCACGGTCGGGCGGGCATCTGCCGGGGCCGGGTTCTCCGGCGTGGAAGGGGTGGGCGGGGTGACGGGATCAGGGTCATACGGGTCCGGGTAGTACGGGGTCTCGATGGCCTTGTATCTGTTATTGAAGGTGATGCTGCTCACCTTTTCGTCCATCAGGTCGGCCTGTGTGTGCACGGCCATCCGGGCCACCAGCTTGTCGTTGTCCCACACCACGGAAACGCGCAGATAGTACACGGTTTCATCATAGGTGCCGCGGGTGTTGACACCGGCGCGCTGGCGCACGGTGTAAACGTAATAGCCGGGCTTGGTGTAGTTGATGGGGCCAAAGCTGCCGGTCTCGCCGTCGGTGATCTCCAGAGTGGTCACCTCGGGCAGGGGCGCATTGTCCACAGCCTCAAGTTCCACAGTCAGTGTTTCCTTTGGGAGAGGTGTTTCCCCCGTGGACTGAATGGAAACCGGAAGCTCCTGCAGCTGTGTATGCTGGTCAGCCGCGGTGGCCGCAAATGCCGCCGGCTGACACAGGCAGAACCCCAACGCAAGCGTCAGGAGTGCTGCCGCGATTTTACGGAACCTCATTTCATCCTCTCCTTTATGAATCCGACGCGGACGGGATCATCCACGCCAGAAGAATGGTGCGTGCATCGGTAAACTCCGTTGAACAGGTGGACAGCGCCAGCACCTGAGCGTCATCGCCCGCCGCTTTCATGGCGGCCAGCGTTTCGGTGTTCAGGTTCAGGGCGTTCTCCTGCGCAAAGGTGTACAACCCCTGCAGGTCGCTGTCCCAGCGCTGGGGCTGGAAGATCGCGCTCTCAGACGAAGGGACCAGCAGACATGCAAAGGTTTTAAGATCATAGGTGCGGTCGGGCAGGATCAGCTCACCGGTGGTGTTCTCCGCAAAGAACTCTGCGTCCTTGTAGAGATCCAGATCACCGAACATCTTGCTCTCTTCCATGTGGTGACCATACAGCAGAGAGTAAGGGTCGGTGAAGTTCTTGTCGCAGTTCACATCCAGAAAGATGCTGCCTGCCAGCGAGAAATCACCGTAGACATCGGTGTTCACATAGGTAAAGTTGTCCTCGCCCTGTACCACAGGGTAGTCGATGGCGGTGTTGTCCAGTGTGACCCACGCGCAGACATCCGGGTTGATGCCCAGCAGCTCCTCAAAGCTCGCGCCGTTATCCGCGCCCGCCTTGGGCTTGAACTGCAGAAGCTCTGCCTGAACATTGTCTGCGGCGGCGTACACCTGCGAGTTGTCCCACAGGGCATAGGCTGAATACGCCCCGGCGACCACCAGGAACAGCACGACCACCGCGCTCACCAGAAAGTCGGCTGCCCTCAACGCTTTTCTCTGCCAGTTGATACAGCCCACCTCCGGTTAAGCAAATTCAAATAAGTGGTTATTCGTTAGGTTTGTGCTGAGATAACCCCCCAGTCACGCTTCGCGTGCCAGCCCCCGCTAATAGGGGGGCCCTTGGCATGGCGCAAAGCTTCACGGTTTTGCCAAGGCCGCCCCTAGTAGGCAACAACGACGACCGCCGCCAGTGGCGGAAACAGGGAGGAGTTGTTGGGGCAGCGGCCAGCAGGACACGAGTGCTTTGCACGATGTGGACGCTGGGTGCCGCAACCCGGACAGGTGGCATCCCGCAAGGGATGACGGTGGGGTTTAATCTACCGCGAACAATTACTCCTCGTCGCGGCGGCGCTTGTTCAGCATCAGGGCCACACCACCAATGGCAACGATGGCCAGCAGTGCAATGTAAGGAGCGTTGTCGAGGATAACGCCCATGTCGGGGGTGCCTTCGTGGGTGTTGGTAAAGGATGCCTTATTGCTGGTATCAGATGCACCAGCTGCAACGATAGAACCGGTTGCGCCGTCAACACTGACAGTGTAAAGGCCATTTGTTGCACCATTTGCAACAGCCTTACCATCTGCATCCAGCTCGTTCACAGTCCACTCAACACCCTCAGGCAGGTTTGCAATGGAGATGGATTCACCGCTCTTCAGCCAGAACTTCACGGAAGTGCCGTTCACGCTGATGTTATTAGTAGTATTCTTATCAGAGGTTGCATTGGTATAATCAATTGCATAGTTCTCTGCAAAGGTCTTGCGGCCGTTTGCAGTACCCGGCTCCAATTTCAGTTCGAACTGGAAGTAGGTCTTCTTATCGCCCATATTACCGCTGACGTACTTGGAGACAGTCAGAGTATTGGCAGCATACTTGTTGTCACTGAAAGAGTTGCTCTTGTCGCCGCCCTCGTTCTCCGTGTGAACGCCAGCGACACGAATCGTGCCATCATTGATAACACTGACAACCAGTTTAATGGTGTCCCGACGATAGGTAACACCGGCAGTGTTGCCAGCAACTTCCTGCAGGGTGTACTCAAACTTACCTACGTGTTCATACGTAGGCAGTTTAACCACAAACTCACCCACATTCTCAGTATCGCTTGCTTTGGCACCACCTTCATTAAACTTCACAGAGGCCACATAATAACCATCAGCGCCAGTAGGTTTAGTGGTCAGCTCCACCAGATTAGGAACATCCTCTTTAGAAATATCACCCGTCAAAACTTCCTTATCTGCCTGAACAAGATAGAAAGTTTCCTCAGGGCTTGTACCATTGCCCTCAAGACCATAATGCTTGTAAATCTTAACTTCACTCTGATCCTGGTATGTGGTAGCCGCTGTTGTCGCAAACGCTGCGGTTGCGCCGACGGTGAGCATCATGGCGGCAGCCAGAACGCCCGCGAAGAATTTCTTCAGTTTCATTGTTATTCCTCCCTAGTAAGAAATCGTTCGTACTCCTGTGCCGCGGCCCAAACTCCGCAGTTCACAGGCAGGATGCCGGCAGCTTCTTCCGGCCTCCGTGGTATTACAAACTGCGTCGCCGCAGTAGTGTAATTACTTTTGCTTGCACATCCTCCAGCGGAACCGGGCCAAAGTCCCGGCTGTCCTCGGATTGTGTGCGGTAATCGCCCAGCACAAAAACGCAGCCCTCCGGCACCGTGTAGGGGTACTCCAGCGCGTCTTTTGCGTAGGTGGGGTAGAGGATCTCGCCGCTCTGCACCGCGCCGTTCACCACAAGGGTGCCGCTGTCGTCCAGAGCCACAAGGTCGCCCTCGCGCCCAAGGATGCGGCCCACCCGGAGCTTGCCGCCCTGGGTGTAGACCACAACGTCGTTTTTTGCGTAGGTTTTTTGCAGGCGGTAGCAGATGAGCAGGTCGCCATCCTTTACCGCGGGGAACATGCTGCTGCCCTTGGCCTGCGTGAGCAGGAACACCTGCGTGAACAGCACCCACGCGCACAGCAGGATCACCACAACGCGGCCCAGCAGGCTGATAAAATCCTGCCGGTTCTCAGCGTCCAGCCTGCGGCGGCGCACCGCCTTTGCCCCCAGCTTCAGGGCTTCATTGTCCAGCGGGTGCATCGGAATGCGCCTCCTTTTGGGGGTCAGAGCTGTCAGATTCCGGGTTAAACCTCTCAGTCACGGGCTTCGCCGTGACAGCTCCCCTAGTAGGGGAGCCCTTGGCAAAACTGTCAACTTGGGCGGTATCCAAGGGCAGGCTTCCGGTCTGCTGCTCCAAGAGCACATTATAGCGGGTGCGCTCGGCGCGGATGGCGGCTTCGTACAGGGCGTAAAGCTCTTCCAGCTTCTTCCACATTGCCGCTTCATCCACGCCGCCCAGCAGGTTCTTGCGGAATTTCACCGTCCGGAACCACTGGATGATCGCTTCCTGCTCCGGGCTGATACAGCTTTCCTCTGCACCGGCCAGCCGCTGGGGCGCTTTCTTCTTCGCCATGCGGTCAGCCCCCTTTAGTCATCTTCCTTACGGTGCTTGCGCAGCATCAACAGGGCAACGCCGCCAGCCACCACAGCAAGGATGACAATGTAAGGCAGGGTGTCGAGGAGGACACCAAGATCAGGCTCGAGAGTTCGATGGTTGGTGAAGTCGATTTGTTTAGCGTCCGTACCAATCGTCACACTTACTTCTCGCCCATTCTCAGGTGTTCCGGAACCAACCACATAGCTGGTCTCGTACTTTTCGCCCTTATAATCGTCCTCTACAACCTTGTACTCGCCACTCGGCAAATTTTTGAAGGTAATCGTAGCACCGTCTTTCAGAGTAAACTTGCCATTACCATCATTCAACCATTGAGCACCATCACTAACCTCGATATTATCCTCAGTGATGTTGTTTACTGGTTTACCATCTTTGGTAATCGTAAAGGTAAAGGCTTTGTTGGTATCGCCAAGTTTACCGGTAACGGTTTTGGTAACAGTCAGGTTTGCGGAAGCAGGCACATACTTTGCGTAGAAGGTTGTATCTGCACTAATGGTATCCTCTGTAAAATTGAACTTGCTTTCAGATGTAAAGTTCTTATCCGTATACCATCCTTCAAATTTATAAACGGTTCCATCCGCTGTTTCTTTTGTTGCCGGGCAATCTGCTTCAGTTTGACCTGCGCGGAGAACATCCGGACGATCGATATTACTCAGCGAAATCGAAGTACTCCCTTCTGGGACAGTAAATGCTCCGCCATAATCACGCACTAGAGCAAAGGTATCTTTACCCACATCTTGAACCATAAACTTGACGTTGATGTGCGTTGTATCATGGAGTACTATCAGACCATCCAGATGGTACGTCATTTTTTTATCACTGACCGACGTAATCGGAGATTTATATATGCCCTTCGTGTATGTGGGTTTATAGTTCTCTTCACCCGTCCAGTCTCCATCCTCGCCGTTTTTGCCAGTATTGGCTCCACCCACAGCAACGACCTCGTACCATTCAATTGTGTACGTGCCTACATTATTCGCTTTCGTTGGATCCTTCTCAATTTCTTTTTGGATTTCTTTCGGGAGTGATTCGTAATAGTAATCCTTGTATTTGCCATCCTGTTTAATCGGAATCACAGGAAACTGTCCGGAATTAACTATAATTTCAGTTCCCAACTTCGTATCAATGTCGGCCGTGTCATAAATTGAGGTACGTTCCTTGTATGTACTCGGAGCAACTACATTCGAAATTGTACCAACGGCCATGCCGTTCCACGCTTTATTTTCAGCTTTATTACCATAGTAATCACCCGAATAGCCCAAAACCTGCGTGTAAACATAAAGATCGTAAGGAGATGTCGTTGTAGTGTTCACAACCTCAATATCATCCAGTGTATCAGCATTAGTTAGCCTACTCTCAGCTTCACCATAGCGATGCTTAATCTGCACATGGCCTGCCGTGGTAAGCTTTAGCTTCACGGTTTTATATTTATCGCCCCATCCCTCAACTGAACCAACAAACTCAGCTGTACCTTTTGTAACTATCCATTTATGATAATAACTACTCTTTCCGTTATTGGAATGCAGTGTAATCGTTGCACCAACCGGAACTTTTGTATCACCCTGAATGCTACTGATCGTAGCAATTCCATCATTCACATTCGGGTACTCAACGCCATCGATCTCAATGCTGACGATCTCAATGCCGTCACTATCGCAGTCTTCACTTCCCTGATCCGGATATTCCAGCGCAATCACAAAGGGGCTGAAGCTGGTGGTCTCGAAGGTCAGGGTGCCATTCTCATAGCTGACAACATCCAGTTTTTCCACGGTATTGTCGTCTTTCTGGTGGAGCACCTTCAGTGCATCGGCAGTGAGCGCTCCCTCTTCTTCCATTGCCGCAATTTCCGGCAGTTTTTCCAGACCGGAGACAGTAACGGTGGCCTTCTGGCCCTTGGCAGGCTGCACCGTTTCGCCCTTGGCGTTCTTGGGGGAGATCTTCAGGCCCAGAAGGGGCTCCATACCCTCAAAATCACTCGAGTGGCTCTTGTAGAAGCTCTCCATATCATCATCACCCATGTGGATGACGCTGAGGCTATGGGCGGCAGAGGGCAGGTTTTCCACCTTCACCGGCAGGGTTGTGGGCTTCGTGTTGCCGTCCTCGTCTTTGTAGGAGGCAGGGGCCTTGGCAGTCAGATCCACAGGCACGGGGTTCTTGTCCACCAGATCCTCGTGATCCACGTCCTCTTCCTCATCGGAGCCAACGGTACCGTCCTTCCATGCGGCGTAGACGTTCACGGTGGTGGTCTTGCTGTCCAGAATGTTGCTGGTGGGGTCGGAGAGGTTCAGGCGCACCCGGTTGCCAAGGTCGTCCAGCGTGTACCAGTAGTCAAACAGCCGCAGTTCGCCCTTGGGGTCCCGGTTGGAGGAGGGGTTCTCGATGTAGCTGCTGTAATCCGCGATGGTCTCTGCCCGGGGCACAGCCTGAATGAAGTACAGGTTCCACAGAACCTCACCGTTCCGGGCCAGATACTCGCTCTCCGTCATATTGTTGATCTGTGCCTGAGCGGTAATGTCCTGCAGGTCAAGGGTGTTCAGCTCCTTCAGCCAGAAGCGGTAGACCACCATGTCCTGCAGCTTTTTGATCTCGTCGCCGGAAACGACCACTTTGTCATCAGGCTTTTCCACCACGTCGTCCTCGCCGGACCACTGGGTCTCGGTGCTGGAGCTGGTGTCGGTGCTGGTGCCGTAGTCAATAACGGTACCCCACTCTGTTTCCTTAACAGTGCCACCCTCGCCGGGGTTATCCTCGCCGCCCTCACCGCCGTCTACGGGCCGGGAGGCTTCCTCCTCGCCGAAACCGGCAGCTTCGCTGTCATCGTACACTTCGCGCGGCTCACCGAAACCGGCAGCTTCGTCCCCGCCAAAACCGGCAAATTCGTCGTCAGGATAGGATGCCTCGCCGTCATCTACGGGCCGGGAGGCCTCTTGATTAACCTGAGGATCGATCAGACCCTCCGTTGCAAACACCGGCACAAGGCAGGTGCAGATGACCGCAAGCGCCAGACAAAGCGCAAAAACACGCTTCACCAGCCTATCTTTTTTTCCGTGATGATTTTTCCGCACAGTGGAGCCCTCCCTGCATCATAGTATTTTTGGCAAAACCGGAGGAAAAGATATCCAACTTTTGTCGGTTTTCTTTCCCTTGGCAGGTTATTTTTACCAGACACATCATTATCGTAATTATAGCATGTATATCCAGTATTTTCAATAGTGAAATTTTATTTTCCCTTCCCCTTTTCAGACAAAATATTCTGCGATATACAGCACGTTATGAACCGCCGCAATATCATTGCGGGGAGTAGCGCAGTCTAACTTATCCGCACCGCCCGCCGCATTGATATATCGCGCAGTTTTGTGTTGTATATTCGCAGTTTCACTCTCTATAATACATGAAACGCAGATTCCTTTCACTTTTTTCGAGATTTTTTTGAAAAAAGTTTTCGGAGCCCTCTCAGTCTCGCAAAGCTCGACAGCTCCCGGGTTAAACCTCTCAGTCACGGGCTTCGCCGTGACAGCTCCCCTAGTAGGGGAGCCCTTGGCAGGCCGTCGCGTTTTCGGGGTCTGGCGCTTCGCTCCTGTTTGCCCTGCTGACGCAACGTTATTTCTGCCTTGCGGCAGACGATGCCCTTGGAGCGCCAGCGATCAGATTGAAAAATGAATCTCATGCCAAGGCCTCCCCTACTAGGGGAGGTGGCATCGAGCGTCAGCGATGATGACGGAGAGGTTTTGCACCAAAAAGCGCCCCCATCACTCAAAGGAGCAATGGGGGCGCTTTACCATATTACAATGGGTTCCGCTTATTCAGCCTTGGGGGCCTCGGGAGCCTTTGCTTCCTCAGCCTTTGCGGCGGGCTCTGCCGGAGCGGCAGGAGCGGCAGCGGGCTTCGGAGCCTGCTTCACCACGGGCTTGGGGGGATTCGGATCGTCCTTCAGCGGGAAGAGGATGATGTGCTTGGGGCACTTCTGGGCGCACATGCCGCAGCCCTTGCACTTGTCGTAGTCGATGCGGGCCACGCCGTCCACAACGTGGATGGCATCAAACTTACAGGTGCGCTCGCACATACCGCAGGCAATGCAGGAAGTGGTGCAGGCCTTCATGGCAACGGGGCCCTTATCCTGATTGGAGCACATGACCACGGGCTTGCGGGGGCCGCCTGCGTCGATCATAATGACGTGCTTGGGGCAGATGTTGGCGCAGGCACCACAGCCGGTGCACTTGTCCTTGTCCACCTTGGCCACGCCGTCCACAATGTGGATGGCATCGAACTTACACACCTTGGTGCAGTCGCCCAGGCCGATGCAGGCAAAGGTACAGGTCTTGGGGCCGCCGTACAGGGTGGCAGCAGCGGCACAGGTCTGGATGCCCTTGTACTCGTAGCTGGGCTTGCAGTGCTCGGAGTTGCCCTGGCACTGGACCACAGCCTTCTTCTCCACAGCGCTTGCCTCGCCGCCCATGATCTTGGCAATGGCGGCAGCAGCCTTGGGGCCGCCGGGGGCGCACTTGTCGCAGGGAACGCCGTCCATAACAACGGCCTTTGCGTAGTCGGCACAGCCGGCGTAGCCGCAGCCGCCGCAGTTTGCACCGGCCAGGCAGGCAGAAACTTCTTCAATACGGGGGTCTTCCTCAACCGCCATGAACTTTGCGGCCAGCACCAGAACAACGGCACCGATCGCGCCCACGATGGTACAGAGGATCACAGCAGATACAATATTCATAATCCTGTTCCTCCCTTACAGCGTCACGTTGAACAGGTTTTCGACGAGGCCGCCGAAGCCCATAAAGGACAGGCTGGTGATGGCTGCTGCGATCAGGGTGATGGGCAGACCCTTGAAGGGTGCCGGGGGATCGCAGGCTTCCACACGCTTGCGCACGCCGCTGAACATGACCATGGCCAGCATAAAGCCGACACCTGCACCCACGGCACAGACCAGAGCCTCAATGTAGGCAGCGGCAAAGCCAAGGGTAGCAACGTCTGCGCCGTAGTCGTCCACGACCAGAATGGTCACGGCCAGCACGCAGCAGTTGGTGGTGATCAGGGGCAGGTAAACGCCCAGAGAATTGTACAGTGCAACAACATACTTCTTCAGGAAGATCTCGATGAACTGCACCAGCACTGCAATGACCAGGATGAACACGATGGTCTGCAGGTAGCCCAGGTCAGCGGGGTTCAGAATGAAGATCTGGATGGGGAAGGTGACAGCCGTTGCCACCAGCATAACAAAGATAACAGCGCCGGACATACCAATGGAGGAATCCAGCTTCTTGGAAACGCCCAGGAACGGGCAGATACCGTAGAACTTCACCAGCACGTAGTTGTTCACCAGGATCATGCTGAAGAAGATCGCAGCAAGTTTGACTAACATCTTATTCTGCCTCCTTCTTCAGGTTGTCGAGGTCGCAGCAGCTCTTGCGCTCGATGCGGGCATCCAGCTTGCCTTCCAGCCAGACGCAGCCGGCCATCAGCACGCCGTAGCAGAAGAATGCGCCGGGAGCCTGGGTCATAATGCTCATCTTGGCCATGCTCTCGGGCAGGACCTGGAAGCCCAGCCAGGTGCCGCTGCCCAGGATCTCACGGATGGAGGCCATCAGCACCACGGTGAGGGTGTAGCCGATGCCCATGCCGATGCCGTCCAGTGCGGAATCCACCACATTGTTCTTGCAGGCAAACATCTCGGCACGGCCCAGAATGATGCAGTTGACAACGATCAGGGGCAGGAACACGCCCAGTGCAGTGTACAGGCTGTCCATGTAGGCGTGCATCACCATCTGAACGATGGTCACGAAGCCTGCAATGATGACGATGTAGCAGGGCAGGTGGACTTTAGCGGGGATCACGTTGCGCAGCAGCGAGATCAGGATGTTGGAGCACACCAGCACGAAGGTGAAGGCTGCGCCCATGCCCAGCGCGCTGGAAACTGCCGTGGTAACAGCCAGGCAGGAGCAGGTGCCCAGAACCAGACGCAGAACGGGGTTTTCTTTGATGATGCCGTTGGTAAGGATGCTTACCTTGGACTTGTTTTCGCTTGCCATTTCTTACCAACCTCCTTTATGCCAACTCGTTGTAACAGTTGATGCAATCGTTGATGGCGGCAAACAGAGCCTTAGAGGAAATGGTTGCGCCGCTGTATGCGTCGTAGCCCTGGCCCAGGGTGATGTTCTGGGTGCCATCCATGCCATCGAACTGAGCAAGGAAGCTGTCGGTGGCAACGTTGCTGCCGATGCCCTTGGTCTGGGTAGAAGCGTCCACCCAGATGCCGGTGACAGTGCCGTTGGTGTCGAAGCCGATGATGACGGACAGGATGCCGCCGTCAAAGCCCTTTTCCTCAGCCTTGATGGCCAGGGAGCCGTCGGTGGCCTTTACAGCACCGGTGATGTTCTCGGTGGTGTAGTCGGTCACTTCCTCCAGATCGGAGGCGCTGGAAACGGTGGGCATCACGTCCACATAGGCAGCCAGCGTTGCGGCCTTCTGGTTATCCTCAATGATGGGAGCCGTAAAGGAGTTGACCATGGCCAGCAGCAGGCTGACGATCAGTGCGATCACGCTCAGCACAACAACAGGCTTTACACTGGTCTCCCAGGAAGAATTCTTATTCATTTGCCAGCACCCTCCTTTGCTTTCTTTGCAGGCTTAACATAGCCGTAAGGAGTCTGACGGGTCCAATCGTTGATAAAGGGGACCCACAGGTTCATAAACAGCAGCGCGAAGGAAACACCCTCGGCGTAGCTGCCCCACTGACGGATGGCGAAGGTGACGATGCCCAGGCACAGGCCGTAGATCAGCTTACCCTTCAGGGTAAAGGGGCTGGTAACGTAGTCCGTTGCCATGAACACAGCACCGAACATCAGGCCGCCGGACAGGATGCCGACCAGTGCGCCGTGCAGGCTGCCGGTGGAGATCAGGTAGAAGATAAACATGCTGCCGATGTAAGAAGCGGGGATGGCGATGCTGATGGTCTTGGTGGCCACCATATAGATCAGGCCCAGCAGGATGGCCAGAGCGCAGGTCTCGCCCAGAACACCGCCGTGCACGCCCATGAACAGATCCAGCAGGCTCAGCTTGCTGGTGTCAGCCACAGCCAGCGGGGTAGCGCTGGACAGCTGGTCAACCGCTGCATCGGGGAACACCCAATTGTTCATGGAACCGGCAAAGCTGACGAACAGCACGATACGGCCGACCAGTGCAGGGTTTGCAAAGTTCATGCCAATGCCGCCGAACAGCTGCTTGACCACGATAATGGCAACCAGGTCGCCGATGATGAGCTGGCCGATGGGCATGCCCACGGGCACGTTCATGGCCAGAATGATGCCGGTGACCACAGCGGACAGGTCGCTGATGGGGTTTGCCTTCTTCAGCAGCTTGCAGTACAGCCACTCAAAGACCACACATGCCACAACGGACACTGCGGTGACCAGCAGGGCACGCGCGCCAAAGATGATTGCAGAGGCCACCACACAGGGGCACAGGGCAACGATCACGTTGGCCATCAGGCTCTGGGTCGTTTCCTCACTGCGCAGGTGCGGGGAGGCCGAAACAATAAGCTTCGTATCCATTACTTATTGCCTCCTTTTTTGATTTCACCAAGGTAGAACGCCTTTGCCAGGCCCATCATCTGGGTGCAGGGGCGCTTTGCCGGGCAGACAAAGGTGCAGGAGCCGCAGTTGAAGCAGTAATCAACATGCAGCTTGCCCAGCTCCTGAACGTCGCGGGCTGCATAAGCCTGGTTGACCTCCACAGGCTCCAGACCCATGGGGCAGTACTCCACGCAGCGGCCGCAGCGGATGCAGGGGTTGACCTGCGGGGGCTCTGCAGCAGCGGCGCTGAGCATGATCAGGCCGGAGGTGGTCTTGGTGGTGGGGTAGCTCAGGTTCTCCACAGCGGGACCCATCATGGCACCGCCGGCAACCACCTTGCCCAGCTCCACGCCGCCCTTGAGGCCGGCAGCGTTCAGAACATCCTCGTAGGCAGTGCCCACGGGAACGATCAGGTTCTGGGGCTTTGCGCAGGCATCGCCGTCCACGGTGATGCAGCGGCTGACCACCGGCATACCGGTAGCCAGGTACTTGCCCAGGGTGGAAACAGAGGTCACGTTCATCACAATGGCACCTGCATCTGCGGGCAGGCCGCCATGCGGAACCTCGCGGCCCAGGCACTTCTCGATCAGGATCAGCTCTGCGCCGGTGCCGTAAACACTGGGCAGCGCCTTGACCTCGATGGCGGGCTTGTCTTTGGTCTTCTGGTTCAACAGCTCGATGCACTCGGGCTTGTTGTTCTCAATGCCGATGATGCACTTCGGGATGCCGGTGTACTTCAGCACGGCCTCGATGCCGCGAACGATATCATCGCTGCAGTTCAGCATCTCCTGCGTGTCGCTGGTCAACCAGACTTCACACTCGGAAGCGTTGATGAGCAGGGTGTCCACGGTCTGCTTGGGCTGCAGCTTGACATCGGTCGGGAAGCCTGCGCCGCCCAGACCCACCAGGCCGCACTCACGCACGGCTGCCAGGAAGCTGGCCTTGTCGGTGACCTCGGGTGCCTTCACGGCAGGGTCCACGGTCTGCTTGCCATCGGTCTTGATGACAACAGAGTCGCACATCCGGCCATTGGAGAGACGGAAGGGTTCCACAGCGGCCACAGTACCAGAAACACTGGAGTGGATATTTGCAGAGACGAAACCGCCTGCTTCACCGATCTTGGTGCCAACAAACACTTCGTCGCCCTTTTTGACCAGGGCTTTTGCCGGAGCGCCGATGTGCTGGCTCATCAGGATGCGTACCTGCGCGGGCAGAGGCATCGGAACTGGTTTGCTTGCAGCGGTTGCCTTGTCATGCGGCGTATGCGCGCCAAGCGCCGCACGTTTCAGCTTGTTCAACATGGAATAAATCCCCCATTCTGCTTGAATTGCCACCCCTGCCCTCATGCGGGCGCACTGCGGCAGGGACAGCAGCTGCTTAACACAGTTATTGTATCATTTTACAGCCGGAAGTTCAACGACAACAGCACCAAAATGATGCAATTTCCTCAATTTTCTTTGCCATTTTTAACGATTAGTCGTATCTAACCAATTGTTTTTTTATTAACAACCACCAACTTCACGCAACTTTACTACCGTTTGCCTTTCTGCCGGGATTATGGTATACTGTTGCTAATGACCCTGCGGAACGTCCCCTGCTCCGCATTTGAACGACCGGGCCATGCCCGCCAAGGAGGATCGGATACCATGAAAGTTCTCAAAGCTCTGCTTGCCATCTTCACGTTCTTAGCCGCCGCACTCACCTGCACGCTTCTCTTTGTGCAGGACAGAAACGCCCCCCACTATATTAAGATCTACGAGAACGAGCAGTAAGCAGTTTCTCTGACAAACAAGATCCCCCGGAAAGCGGCCCACGCCGCCCTCCGGGGGATCTTTATGCTTTATGGTTTTTTCCTCTGTATCGGGGAACGCTCAGTTCACGTCGAACAGGCAGACCGCCTGATAGACAGTGCCGTTAGAAGTGGGAACGTATGCAACGCCGATCTTTTCTGCTAAGTTGAATGCACTGGTATCTTTGAACAGCGAATCATACTTGAAGCTGGTCTTGGAAGCGGGGTTATAATCACTGGTGATGGGACGGTAATCTTTGGTCATGCCAACCACAATCTTCACACTGCCCAGTTCAGCAGTGATCTTACGGTAATTTTCCCAGTAGGTCGTGTTATTGATCTTGTTATTGGTATACTCCAGCCAGTTCTCCAGCAGAGCCTTCGTCACTGCGCTGTACTTTGCACTGTACTCAACCTGGCCCAGACCCTTATTGGCAGCCATGTTATTCACGGTCATCACCACTTCGGGAGTACCGTCCTCCGGCATTATGCTATCCGGGTCGGTGGTGCCACCGTCGCAGGCGGTCAGCATTGCCAGTGCCAGAACACCGGCCAGAACAAGTGCCAGAACTTTTTTGAAACGCTTCATTGCAATGCCTCCTTGATTTTATTTAATCGTTATCTTCACACCCGAGCAGGAATCTTATGTAGGCAAAGGTGCGCTCCTGCCCCAGATCCCGGACCATCAGCAGCAGCTTTTCCAGCAGTGCCCTTGTTTCGGGATGGAGCAGATAGTGATCCTTGCTCTTTTCATAATACTGCCACGGGGATGCGTCGGTGTACTTGTCGCCCAGATAGATCTGGCTGGCCGCCACGCGGTCGCAGACCATCTCGCAGACATAGCGCAGGGGCATTTTCATGCCGCCCAGGCCGGATTTGTTGGTTGTGTAGTCGATCCAGTATTCCAGATGGTGCTTGTTGCGGCCCTTATGGTGGAGCCACGCCGAGGAATAGCCCCGGGCGGCGCGCTCTGCCTCGTTGGGGCTGTGGTCGCCCTGATAGTAGATGCAGCCCGGGATGAACTCGGTGGGGCTGTACTTGCTCAGGTCATGGGTCAGGCCCTGCCGATAAAGGCCGCATTCAAAGCAATACTTCATCACCAGCAGTTTATGCCGGGTGATGGTCTCAAAGTGTCCCTTGATGTTCATTGGAGGGTACCTCCCCGGAATCTTACCGTTACCCTGCCCTCTTTCAACCTGCGCAGATCGTCGCTCTCCGAAAAATCCTCCCGGTCACGGGTCAGGTTGGGGTTGTAGTAGGGGTCATCCAGAATGTTTTCCTTGCCGTGGATGGTGTAGAGCCGCTGCTGCTCCGCCGCAAAGCGGGCCGCCTTAACGGGGTCTTTTTCATCCCCGCCCCGGCTCTTGCTCTCATAGTGGATGAGCTCGGCGTAGGGGGTCCAGGCAATGCGGTAGCCCGCATCCCGCACCCGCAGGCAGAAGTCCACATCGTTGAAGGCCACGGCGAACTGCTCGTCCAGCCCGTGCATCTCGTCATAGACGGCGGTCTTTACCAGCAGGCAGGCACCGGTCACACCGGAGAAGTCCTGCACGGTAGAGGTGCGGAACAGATAGCCGCTGCCGCCCTTCTTCTTGTACTTATGGCTGTGGCCCGCGTAGCCGCCCAGACCGGTCACGATTCCTGCGTGCTGGATGGTCTCATCCGGGTACCAGAGCATGGCACCGCAGATCGCCGCACCGCCGGGGTGGGCGCACTGCCGGAGCAGCTCCGTGAGCCAGTCGCCGTTCACCACTTCCACATCGTTGTTGAGCAGCAGCAGGTAGTCGCCCTCTGCCGCTTTCCGGCCAAAGTTGTTGATGGCCGAGAAGTTGAAGCCCTTGTCCGGGTAGGTGACCACCTTCAGGCCATCGTACCGCTGCCGGGCCTTCTCGTAATAGGCAAAGGTGGCCGGGTCTGTGGAGTTGTTCTCGATGACGATGACCTCGAACCGGTCCCAGGTGGTCTTTTTCCAGATGCTCTGCAGGCACTTTTCCAGATCCTCGGTGTGATCCTTGTTGGGGATGAGGATGCTCACCTTCGGCTCCCCCACAATGTCCCACCTGACCCGATAGGTGCTGGGGTACAGGCCATCCTCTATGGTGCCGGTGCGGCCGGTGCGCTCCAGATGGTCGGCCAGCGCCTTTTTTGCCGCTTTGGCAACGTAGGGCTTGGCATCAGTGCCGCCGGAGGTCGAGCCTTCGTGCACCCGCCAGTAGTAGAGCACCTGCGGCACATGGGCCGCGCCGCCCACCTGCTCAATGAGCCGGAGGAAAAGGTCGTGGTCCTGACTGCCATCACATTCGGGGCGTTCCCCGCCCACCTGCTCGAACAGCTCCCGCCGGAACACGGCCAGATGGCAGATGTAGTTGCAGCAGAGCAGATAATCCGGGGCGTAATCGGGCTTGAAGTGGGCCACCAGCGGCTTTTCGATCTTTTTGGTGAAGAGGGCCTCGTCGCTGTACAGGAAGCCGTCCGGCTCCCCCGCCTCACGCAGCTGCCGAATCGCCTGACCCATGGTGTACATGGCGTGGGGCGCAAGGATGTCATCGTGGTCGGCCAGCGCCAGATATTCCCCCGATGCCAGTTCAGCGGCGGCATTGGTGTTGGCCGAAATGCCCTTGTTTTCGATCTTTTTGTATACGATGTGTTGATATTTTGTCTGATATTCCCTTACGACATCCTCCACACTGCTGTGGGCGGCATCGGAGGCATCCGCCAGGCAGAGCTCACCATTGGGGGCTGTCTGGTTCACGAAGGAATCCAGAAACTGCCGCAGAAACACCTCAGGAGTATTATACAACGGTGTCAACACGGAAATCGTCGAAAGTTGGCAGTTTTCAAAATTTTTTCCTGCCATTTCGGCTCTCTGGGCTTCCAGCACCTTTTTTGCGGGCAGGTAGCGGGCCTTTTTGCCAAAGCACCGCCGCCTGACAAAGCCCGCGCCCCGGGCCAGCATGGTGCCCAGCCCCTCGTCCTTTGTCAGCTGGACCGCATAGCCTGCCAGCTCTCTGGCACGTTTCAATCGCACATTCATGGCTCAGGCCTCGCCGCGCTGGGTGGCCTTGTAGGCCGCGCAGACTGTCTCGGTATCGCCGTTCATTTTCAGGTGGCCGTGGCTCAGCCATGCCACCTTGCTGCACATCCGCTCGATCTGCTCGATGGAGTGGGACACCAGAATGACGGTGGTGCCGCCTGCCATCAGTTCCTTCATCCGTTTTTCGCATTTCTGCTGGAACAGGAAGTCACCCACCGAGAGCACCTCGTCCGCGATCAGGATATCGGGCTTGGTGATGGTGGCAATGGCAAAGCCAATGCGGGCCACCATGCCGGAGGAGTAGTTTTTCAGCGGTACATCCAGAAAGTTCTGCAGCTCGCTGAACTCCACGATCTCGTCGAACTTCTCGTCCAGATACTTGGGCGAGAACCCCAGCACCGTGCCGTTGAGGTAGATGTTCTCCCGGGCGGTCAGGTCCATATCAAAGCCCGCACCCAGCTCGATGAGCGGAGCGATGGTGCCGTTGACGGTGACCTTGCCCCTGGTGGGCTTGTACACGCCCGCAATGGTCTTGAGCAGGGTGGATTTGCCCGAGCCGTTCAGGCCCACCAGACCGTAAAAATCGCCGGGCATGATGTCCAGGCTCACGTCCTTCAGGGCGTAAAACTCGTCGTACTGCAGGCGGCCCTGCACCATGGCCAGCAGATATTCCTTCAGGCTCTCGTGCTTTTCGGTGGAGAGGTTGAAGCACATGGACACGTTGTCCACTTTGATGATCGGTTCCATTCTTCTCCCCTCCTTAAATATGCAGCACAAAACGATCCTGCGTTTTGCGGAACATGTGCACGCCCACCCACATGGAGACCACTGCGCAGATGCCGCAGACCGCAAACATGTTGAGGTCCAGCGGGATGCCCCACATCAGGGTGCGGCGGAAGCCGGTGATATACCAGTACATGGGGTTCAGCTTGATGATCTGCTGCATGTTGAACCCGCCGATGGAAAAGGTCATCTGGGTAGGGTCATAGAAGATGGCGGAGAAGTAGAGCAGCGCCGTGATGAACACGCTCCAGATGTGCATGATGTCCCGGAAGAACACCGTTGCCGCCGCCAGGAACAGACCCACCCCCAGGCTGAAGAAGAAGAGGGTGATGAGCGGGTAGAGCGCTTCCAGAAGGGTCAGGTGGAAGGGCGCGCCGGTAAAGATCATCACCAGCAGCAGGGCCACAAAGCTGAACACGCAGTTCACCATGGCAAAGCAACACTTTTCCAGCGGGAAGATATACTTAGGGATATACACCTTTTTCAGCAGGGGGGCGGCGCTGAGCACGCTGCTCATGCTGGAGGAGGTGGCCTCGTTGAAGAAGTTGAAGAGCAGCTGACCGCACATCAGGAACACCGGGAAGTTGTCGATGCCGCTGCCCCGCATATCCATCAGGCTGCTGAACACAGCCCAGTAGACCAGGCACATCAGCAGGGGGTTCAGCACGCTCCACAGCACACCCAGCACGCTGCGGCGGTATTTCAGCTTGAAATCACGGCTGACCAGATTCCACAGCAGATAGCGGTAGTGCCAGAAGCCGTTGAACATTCCTTTCAGTTTCGCCACGGGCTATCACCACTTTTCAAAGAATTCAAACTTCTGGGCTGCAAAGGGCTCATGCAGCTTGTCCTTTGCGCTGGTCTTGTGCTCACAGCCGCAGTCGGGCCACTGCACGTTCACGGTGGGGTCATCGTAGGGAATGCCGCCCTCGCTGGTGGGGTCATAGACATCGGTGCACTTGTAGCAGAACTCGGCCACATCGCTCAGCACCAGGAAGCCGTGGGCAAAGCCCTCGGGGATATAGAACATCTTCTTGTTCTCCTCGCTCAGGGTCACGCCCACCCACTTGCCAAAGGTGGCGCTGTGGGGGCGGCAGTCCACGGCAACATCATAGACCTCGCCCTTGGTCACACGCACCAGCTTGCCCTGGGTGTGGTTCTTCTGGAAATGCAGGCCGCGCAGCACGCCGCGGGTGGAGCGGCTCTGGTTGTCCTGCACGAACTCCTTGTCGATGCCGGCGGCAGCAAACTGATCCTTCTGGTAGGTCTCCATAAAATAACCGCGGTCATCACCGAACACCTGCGGCTCAATGACCACAACACCAGGGATCTCGGTCTCAGTAAACGTAAACTTGCCCATATTTCTTTTTCCTCTCTGTTTTCTTTCAGAAAATTTTGTCTGTTTGTAGTATATGGAAAAGTCCTTGCGGGCTTTTGCGCGATAGATCAAACTGTCCCTTCCTGCCAAGGCCTCCCCTGGTAGGGGAGCCTCTGGCGAAACGGGTCAGTGCTTACTTCTTGATTTACCTTTCTTCCATTTTATTCTCAGCCGCACCACGCCGAACGCCGCAAGGGCGGCCAGCACAGTGGCACCGACCGAGATGGCCAGCAGGCCGCCTGCGATCCTCTTCGGCCCCACATCCCGGGAGGCGGGCAGGGTGGCGTTGGCGCTCTTGGCCAGCAGCTCCTCCAGCCCGGTCACAGCGGCAGGCACCCGGACGCTGGCCGTTTCCTGCACGTCCCGCCCATGAATGGTATACACCGCATACACCGCCGGGTCAACCCCCAAGAGGTATCGTTCGGGCAGTTCCAGTGCGACCGACACATCCGCAGCGGTCAGGCCGTCGGCCAGCAGCAGCTTCACGCCCGGGTCAGAAACCGTCACCGTGCCCAGCGTGCTGCCGCCGCCCGCCACTTCCAGCTCCCCGGTCACACCCTGGGCAGGGATCTCGGTGTAGCCGGTGTAGCGGGCAAAGGCATCGTCCAGCAGGGTGCGGACATCGTTGTATTTGTCGGTCTTGATCTGGCTCTGCATGGTCACGCAGATCAGCCGCACGCCATTCTGCTCCGCCAGGCAGACATAGCTGTACCGGGCAATGTTGGTGTAGCCGATCTTAGAACCCAGGATGGCCGGGATATAGTACCGGCTGGAGCCCACCCGCATTTTATCCTGCTGGTGAAAGTACCGGGTCACGGGCTGGACATTGGTCGGGCCCATGGTGTACATCTCGTTCCGGGTAAACAGGGTCTCGAACCCGGGCTGGGTCAGCGCCCAGCGCAGGATCTGCGCCATGTCATAGCAGCTGGTGTAGTGGTCCTCATCGCTGATGCCGTGGGGGTTGGCAAAGTGGGTGTGTTCCAGCCCCAGCTCCTTTGCCTGCGCGTTCATGGCGGCCACACCGCCCTCAATGGAGCCGCCGCCGAAGTATTCGGCCAGCAGGTTGGCCCCATCGTTGGCGCTGGCCATCATGGTGGCATACAGGGCATCGGTCAGGGGCACTTCCTCCCCTTCCTGCAGGGCGATGTGGCTGGAATCGGTGCCCGCCAGCGAGTAGACATCCTCGTGGCTGACCGTCAGCTTGACATTGTCCCACTTGCCCTGGGCCTTTTCACAGGCAAGGCCCAGCGTCATCACCTTGGTGATGGATGCCGGGTGCAGTTCCTCGTTCATGTTCTGCTGGGCCAGCACCAGACCGGTGTCGGCATCGATGATGCAGTACGCTTCCGTAGCCGTCAGTGCAGGCCCGGCAGCTGCCGCGCCCGGCGCAAACGCCGCCAGTGCGGTCAAAAGCACCGCACACAGCATGGCGATGTGTTTTTTCATTCCAGTTCCTCTATCTCAAGATATTATAATATAGTATACCACATTTTTATCCCTCTGAAAAGAGAAACCCTCAGTTCCACTCCCGGAGCACCGGCTGCAGCTGCTGACCGTGCAGGGCAGCCTCCAGTGCAGCGGGCAGCAGGGTGAGATCCGCCTTCAGGCTCTGGGGTTTCTGCGCTGCATCGTCCTGTCCGTAGGGCACAAAGTAATAGTGCTTGCGCTGCATCAGCCGGGCAATGTTCTCCCCGGAAGCCCCCAGCCCATCGTTGGTGGAGACAGCCAGCAGCACCGGGCACCCGACCCGCAGCAGGCTTTTTGCCGCCAGCGTGACCGGCGTGTCGGAAAGGCCCGCCGCCAGCCGGGCCAGTGTGGTGCCGGTGCAGGGGGCCACCACCAGTGCCCGGGCCAGCTGCCGCGGCCCCAGCGGCTCCACATCCTGCAGGGTATCCAGCACCCTGTGGCCGGTCAGGGTCTCCAGCCGCGCCTTCCACTCATCCGCCCGGCCAAAGCGGGTGTTCAGGCCGGAGGCCGCATAGCTCATCACCGGCAGCAGCTCCCAGCCCTGCCGCACCAGCTGTTCAGCCTGAGCCACCGCCGCGCCCAGCGTGCAGAAGCTCCCGCAGACCGCAAACGCCACTGTCCCGCGCAATTGCCTTTTCATGGTGTTTCCTCCCTTTCCGCCAGGATCTCACAGACCGTCCGGGCCAGAGCCTCGCCCGCCGTTTCGGGAGCGCAGGCCGTGGGCAGGCTCAGGGCATGGATGGCCCGGTGCCCCAGCCGCCGGGCTGCGGCAAAGTCAGTGCCGCCCGGCTTGGATGCCAGATCCACGATCAGGCTCCCGGGCCGCAGGGCTGCCAGCACGGCTTCCGTCAGAACAGGGGCCGGGATGGTATTCACCACCGTGTCAAAGGCCGGAGCGGCCTGTTCCAGCCGGGCCAGATCCACGGCCCGCAGACTGAAACTCTCCGCCAGTGCCCGCTGGGCCGGCCGCCGCGCGGCCACCGTCACCTGTGCGCCCAGTGCCGCCAGCCGTACCCCAAGCGCCTGCCCCACCGGCCCAAAACCGGCCAGCAGGATGGCGCTGTTCCAAAGCGTCCGCGTCCGCTCCGCCATCAGGATGCCGATGCAGCCCTCTGCTGTCGGGATGGCGTTGCAGAGGATCAGCTCCTCCCGGGCAAAGTAGTCCACCAGCTCCACGCCCGCCTCCGCCGCGATCTGCCTTGCCTGCGCCGAGAGCTTTCCACCCAGCGCCAGCGCCCCCGGTTTTGCGGCTCGCAGCAGCTCCGCCAGCGGGGTGCGGCTCTCGTCCAGCGGCAGCGGCAGTAAGATGTAATCGGCCAGTGCCGTCTGCTCCGGCCCGCCCACCGCAAACCCGGCACGGGCCAGCGCCCGGCCTGCCGCCGCCAGCCGCGCATCCGTTCCGATCACCGCAAATCGTCTTTGTCCATCCATTCCCGTCCCCTCCTCCCCATGGTCTGCGTCATCCTATGCCCATGGAGCGCCGGGTGTGAAAAAGCCGCCGCTCTCCGTCAGGAAAGCAGCGGCGATCTGTTTTTTTATGATATCGGCTTTTCGGTCAGAGCGGCGGCAGAAATTGCCTCCGGCTCCTCCATGTTTCGCGTCCGCTCCACGGCCTCACGCATCCGCGGCAGCTGGACGGCTTCATCAAAATCCGCATATTCCTTTGCGTAGGCAGGCACCATCTCCAACCGGTATTCTGCACTTGCAACGCTCCATTCCCGGATAGAAAAGTGCTCCGGCGGGAAATTCAGCCAGTTTCCACTCTCTCCAAACTGCGAGACCGCGTCCACCTGAATGCGGAACAGATTCTTTGCATAGTAAGCGGTCCTTGCGATATTTTTCCGGTAGAGCTTCTGCAGATCCTTTTCCCTGCTCGTCGCCTTGCAATACGTCACAAATCGGGTGTCTGCCATCCGCTCTCTGGCTTCCAGCAGGCTCAGGATCGTACCCTTCTCATCTACCAGATACCCGTTGGTCGTCGGGTCCAGCATACACCACTTTTCCTGCGACCGGTCGTAGATCTCCGTGACAACGTGACAATCAAAATCGAAGGGAGAATAGGGCAGGAAGCGCACACGCCGTGCGTAGATTCCCAGTGCCAGGCAGACCTCCTCCAGAATTTTAGCCTTATTCAGGCAGTTGATGCCCTGTTCCGGTTTATCCAGACTGTAATCCAAAAGCGCCAGGGCGTTGCAGTCCACATGGCCGTCGTACCACGGGCTGTGCGTCAGCTTAGGCGAGAGGTATTTCAGCACCCGAATTGCCCGCTGCAGGTCCGTGCCTTTTCCTGCAATTTTCTCAAAGGGATACTTTTTCAGGAGGTCGGCATACTCCGGGCAGTCCATGCAATATTCCACCGCCGTGCTCTTTCCCGGTTGAAAGCTCCGATTGTTCCGCAGGATTCCACGGTAAACATTGTAAAGGACTTCTGTCTCTTCAAAATTCATTGTTTTTCCCCTCTCTTTTTTGGATAGACGAACGAATGGCCGTAAGTGTTCATTTTCCCCTCTATTTTCAGACCCTATCGTTTTTTATGATACCACGGTTTTCCTGCTCATGCAATGCAAAACGCCCGGCCATGCGGGCGTTCCCACACAGCCGGGCGGCTTCCTTTATATCATTCAGTTCTGTTCAGGGCCGCTTATATTTCAGCGGTGTCTGCACCTGAGCACGGATCTTGAGCAGATAGGTCCGGGTCTGCTCGGTGCCCCGCAGGATGGCCTCCACCTGTTCCCGCTGCTCCGGGGTCAGGGCCTCGTCCTCGGCCAGCAGGTCGGCGTTGCCCTCAATGACGGCCAGCGGCGTTTTGAGCTCATGGGAAAGCTGGATGATCTGCTCCCGCTGCTGCTGCTCCATTTTCCATTGGGCCTGCAGGCTGGCCGTCAGCTCCTGCCCCATGGTCTGCAGGG
>ULQN01028336.1_pt1 | contig 35876 bp, 51 predicted proteins | sample 1954491 | NCBI WGS metagenome assembly ULQN01 (sample SAMEA4835656, study PRJEB28245) | human gut metagenome | biome: gut microbiome; material: fecal sample | place: Denmark | collected 2008
TAGAGGTATGCGTATATGTGAAAGACGATTAAAACGCAAAAATTAACCTCTAAGAATATAAAACCCTAGGAAAATACCCATAATAAATTTTTAAGTTTGCATGCAGATTATCAAAACCAGCAGGAGGGCAACGTATGACTAAAGAAGAACTAAAAGAAAAGCTGAAAGGCGCTATGTATGCTCAGCGCACATTGGAGGGAGAGCTGGATAAGCTGCAGGAGCTGCGCTGTATTGCGCAGAAGGTTACGCCTGCTTATAGCCAATCGCCTGGCGGCGGCAGCGGGAATGCTCAAAAGCTGGAAAACTCCGTAGCGAAAATAATTGAGCAGGAAAAGATTATTGCTGAGTGCTGCAATGAGCTGTGCGCCCAGCTGGCAGAAATCCGGGCTTTAGTTGCGCTGCTGCCGATGGGACCGATGCGCCTTTTGATGCAAAGACGTTACCTAAACTACCAGAAGTGGGAACAGATAGCGGCTGAACTGCATTATTCATGGCAGAATGTACATAGGCTGCACAGTAAGGCTTTAGATTACATCTTGAATGAAGTGAATAAAAGAAACACATAAAATAAAACCGCTAGGTAGAATAATCTACTTAGCGGTTAAAATTTTTTATAAAAATATTAACTTTTGAAGAAAAACTCATTGACAAATTTGATGAAAAGTGATATAATTAAATCATCAAAGGGAAAGGAGGAAGCAAAAATGCTAACTGAGATGACAATCTTGGTTTTAGCGGTTACAAACCTAATCCTGGTCAGAGCAGTATGTAACCTGCTAAAACACAAGAAACTCAAGTAACTCCAAGAAGGCGTGAGGGCGAAAGCCTTCACCCTTCTCAAGTCATCTTCATTCTAGCATAATTGCGAATGCTATGCAAGTAATTATTAGAGTCATTATAATAATCGTATTAGCTTTAACTGTAGTTGAATTAGTGAAAACAATAAGGAGGTTATAACTATGGAAACGAAGACTAAAGGCACATGGGGTGGAGCTCGCCCAAATACTGGCGGTGCGCGTCCAGGTGCAGGGCGCAAGAAGCTTGAAGGTGATGCAGTAACTAAGTCGGTGCAGTTCCGCCTTAATGCTGAGCAGGCAGCAATCGTAAAGCAGTTCGTTAAGATGCTGAAGGCTGGCGAGATTACTTTGGACGATTTCAAAAAAGAATAGAGTAAATGCGAGTACAATCTGTGCTATAATGTATAATAGCGAAAAAAGAAAAAATTAAGCCATCGGGCAAGTATGCTCGGTGGCTTTTTTGTTTGGTGATTATATGTTAAAAGCTTGTAGCAGGTGTGGTAAGGTGCATGGGTATGGTGAATGCTCTATTCCTGCCATACCATATACCCGTAAGAAGATAGCCAATGATATAACAAGGTTCCGTTCATCCAGAGCGTGGCAGCGTAAGCGCAAAGCAATCCTGGAGCGTGACGCTTATCTGTGTAAGCTGTGCTTGTATAACAGGACTCTGACCAATAAAGATTTGGAAGTGCATCACATTATTCCGATAAAAAAGAATCCTGAGCTGAAGCTGGAGGAACGTAACCTTATTACCTTGTGCAGGACTTGTCATGACTTGGTTGAAGACGACAAGAGTTATGTAAGTTTGTTGACCAGGTTGGCAAGTATCCCCCCGGGTAAAATTATTTAGCGAGGGGCAGAAACGTGTAGACCGGACTGCTCCCCTCAAAACACAAATTTTTTTCTTTATAGAAGCGGGACGTATATGTTCCCTAAAAGGAGGCTATAGAATGCAGACTCGCCATGAAATAATTATTTATATAAAACGCCTGGTTTATTACGCTGCTACGCATGGACGGGATAAAGGTAGGCTAAATGCACTAATTATTCCACTAATTGAGGCCGTAAATGCTTATTATTCGGTGGATATTACTGCAAATATAGCACAGTCTATTGAGGCTATTACGCATGCCCTAGTGAGAACTGGTATCGTCTATGCTGACGGTAGTTCCGACGCAGGAAGTGGCGCTGAGCCGGCAGGTTATAACGATGTAAGAGTTTTCTTCGAGGAGGCTAACAGGCGACTGCTGTCGACTACAGAAGAAGCATTTAATTCAAGTATTAACGAGGTTACTCCGGAAAGTTCCGAAGGAAATGATGTTGCAGAGCCGTACTATGTGAGTAGCCTCGTTGATAGTTTAACAGCAGAATATACAGCCAATGTAACCGGAGTGACTGAATATCTTAAGGCAATTGCTGCATATGGCAACAGTGCAGGGCTTGGGAATGCACTACAGAAGCTTCTGGAGCCGAAAGAGATAAAGACTGTTCCCAGTATGGCTGATATTGCTAAAGATATCTATATAGGCAGAGGCTACAAGGAGCTGATAGAGTTTCAAGGCATTGATATCTACATTCCTGCCAGTATTGGAGGTGCGGGCAATGCCTAGGGCACCAAAACCGGCAAGAAGCACGAAGGGAGCCAACACAAAGTGCGAGATTGCTACAAGGATAGCGGTCGAAGATAAGCTTGCTGGTGTTGGGATATCCTCAGTACCGCCCCGTGACTTCAGCAAAGAACGTGCAGCTATATATAAATGGCTGCATAAGGCGCTGAAACCCAGTGGTGTATTGTCAAAATTAGATACAGCTACATTTAGGCAGGCGTGCATTATTATCGACCGGCTAAATGAGATTGATCGTATGATTGACGACGAAGGCGTGACTGACAAAGAGCTGCGTGTAGCCAGAACTGATTATTTCAAGCAGTATCTTAACATCTGCTCTGAGCTCTGCTTGTCACCTGCAGCACGCGCTAAAATGGGAACATTGGTAGCGAACAAGCAAAAAGAAACTGATCCGCTGCTTGAGGCGCTGGGAGGTGATGGCCGTGCTTAGCAAAAAGCATCCGTCATATGTATATGCGAAAGCTGTTGCTGAAGGCAGCGTTAACGCGCCTAGGTATGTAAAGCTGCAGTGTCAGGAGTTCCTCTTGATAGCTAATGACAAGCTGGCCAAGTATCGGATTGATGATGTACTGGTGGATAAAATTGACCGCCTGCTGAATCTGCTGATTATGGCTAAAGGCTTACAGGCAGGGCAAAGCGTAAAAAATGCTTTGGCAGGCTTCCAGTGGCTGCTGATTATTGCAGTACTGTGTACTGTTTATAGGGATAATCCTCAAAAACGTCGATATGAAAACTGTGTGTTTGAAATCTGCAGAAAGAATGGTAAAACGTTTATCGTTGCCGTTCTTTTTTTGTTGCTGTTCTTTCTGGAGCCTAGGTTCTCGAAATTTTACTCCGTCGCACCTGATGGCAGCTTGTCACGTGAGGTGAAAACGGCGCTGGATGATATTCTTTCGATGTCTCCGGCATTGAACGGCACGTATAAAGGCAAGCTGAAATTCAAGAAGCTGCGTGATTCCGTTAAGTGCCAGATTACCGACAGCGAATATATCCCGCTGAACTATTCAACCAGCAGGCTGGACGGTAAGCTGCCTAACGTGTTCCTTGTCGATGAGGCAGGTGCGCTGCCTAACACTTATCCGATTGAGGCTATGCGTTCCGGTCAGCTGACTATCTTGAATAAATTAGGCTTTGTAATTTCTACAAAATATCCGACTATCAATAATCCTTTTGAGGATGAAGTGGGATATGCAAAGAAGGTCCTTGATGGCCATGTGGAAGACGATGCTATTTTCAGCCTGCTCTATGAGCCTGACAATAAAACAGATTGGACAACTGATGACGGAGTTCTGGAGCAGGCAAACCCTCTTGCTCTTGAAGTGCCGGAGATAATGGCTGACTTAAAGAAGAAGCGTATACAGGCTATTGAAGTTCCGTCAAAGCGCGAAAACTTCGTAACGAAACACTGTAATATTTCCTATTCAGGTCAAGGCTCTGAATCTTACGTATCCATGGAGGACCTGCAGGCTTGCCGGTCTGCTGAGCCAATAGACTGGAACGGCAGGGAAGTATATTTAGGCGTTGACTTGTCAATGTCTAACGATAACTGTGCTGTAGGCATAGTAGCTTATGACGAAAATACTGACATGGTGCTGATTGATGCGCTGGCTTTTATTCCGGAAGGAAAAATTGACGAGAAAAATAAGCTCGAAAAAATCAATTATTATGAGTTTATCGAAGCTATGAAGTGCGTTGCCTGCGGTGATCGCACTGTAGACTATGCTGTAATTGAAAGTTTTGTGCTGCAGCTTGAAGAAAAGTTGGGATGCAAAATCTGCAGTATCGGTTATGACCGGTATAATGCAATTTCTTCCGCCCAGAAATGGGAGGATGCGGGCCTTGTCTGCATAGAAATCCGTCAGCACAGCTCATTGCTGCATGCTCCGACGAAATGGCTGTCAGAGCTGATTGAAAACGGGAAAATGCGCTATGAAAGCAATAAGCTGTTGGAAATCAACTTCAATAATGCCAGATGCACCTATGATACTAACCTTAATCGCTACGTCAACAAGAAGAAATCTAATGGCAAGGTTGATGAGGTGGTAGCTATTATCAATGCTCTGTATCTGCTTCAGCAGGATGTAATACTTAAAAATACCCTTGATTGGGCAGTACAAATCTAGGAAAGGAGGTAAAAAGGATGTTTGAAAATCTTTTTAGCCGGTTCAGGGAAAAAAGATATACCGAAGCTGAGGTAGCCAGTATTTTATCAGGGCAACCTATCATATCCAGCAGGATAAGCAGGGCGCAGGCTCTCAATATTCCTGCGGTCGGTACAGCAATAAACTTTATTGCTGGCACCGTAGCCAGCTTACCGGTCCGCTTGTATAAGCACGAGGCTGACAGAGTTGAAGAAGTATCCGATGATTATCGCTTGAAGCTGCTCAACGATGATACAGGTGATTTGATGGACGCAGAGCAATTCCGGAAAGCGCTCGTCACAGATATGCTGTTGGAAGGCGCTGGTTATGCGTACATCGACAAGAGCGGTAATCGCATTACAGGACTTTACTACGTCGAAGGACAGTACGTTAACCTGGTTGATGGCGCTGACAAAATCAAAAAAAGCGTTGATGTATACCTTAATGGCAAAAAAGTCAGGGACTTTGATGTGCTCAGAATCACGAAGGATACTATTGATGGCATACATGGCGTTGGAGTGCTTGATTCTCATTCGTTGCTATTCTCAACTATGTACAATGCGTTGAAATATGAGAATACTGCTGTCGCCAGCGGTACAAAACGCGGTTTCCTAAAATCGGCCCGCCGGCTGGAAAAGCAAATGCTGGATGATCTGAAAGCTGCATGGCGAAAACTGACATCTACTGATTCTGAAAATAATGATGTTTTGGTATTGAACGAAGGTATCAGCTTTGAACCTACGCAGAGTACAGCGACGGAAACGCAGCTCAATGACCTGAAAAAGACTAATAATGAGCTTGTTTACAATCTTTTCGGTATCAACAGCGCTCTGTTTAATGCAAGCTCTACTAACATGGATGATATTTATCTCAATAGCATCAAAACAGCAGTGCTGCCTGTAGTAGAAGCCTTGAATACTGCCCTTAATAAATTCCTCCTTCTGGAAAAAGAAAAAGGAGCTTACTTTTTCGCCCTGGATACCAGCGAAATCCTGAAGGGGAATGTTAAGGATAGATATGCAGCATATGACACCGGTATAAAATCGGGTTGGCTGCAGGTTGATGAGGTACGAAAAATTGAGAAGATGGCGCCGATTGGCTTTGACTTCATGAAGCTATCGTTGGCAGATGTCTTCTACAATCCGAAAACAAAGGAAATTTTCGTACCGAATACTAATGGCACAGGCAATATAGCCAAAGCCGGAAAGGAGGGGAATGAGTGAAAGTCGAGATTAGGAAAGACGGCACCGCACTAATCACCGGTTATGTCAACGTTGTAGGCAGAGAAAGCAGAGTGCTACAGGATATCAGCGGTGAATTCGTTGAGGTTATTGAACCTGGTACGTTTGCACGCGCCTTGTCCAAAGTCGACAGCGTAGGCCTTATGTTTAACCATATGCGTAACGTTGATACTGCAGACAATACTTTTGAGCTCGCCGAAGACAATATAGGGCTTTATGCCAAAGCGGTAATCAAGGACGCTGAAGTTATCCAGCGTGCCAAGGAAAATAAGCTGACCGGCTGGAGCTTTGGCTTCTACGAGAATGCCGAAAAGTGGGATAATCGCGCTGATGGCATGCGCCGCCGCACAGTTACTGATTTAGACCTCGTTGAAGTGTCTATCTTGGATGTAACTCCTGCGTACATCGCTACCAGCATCGAGATGCGTGGGGAGCAGGCGACTTTAAAAGAGCGCCGAGCTTCTGGCGATGATGTTGAGGTATTGGACAGCTCAGAATCTGTTCCTGCAGAGCCTCCTGCTCCGGATAACTCTGCCGTCGAAGAGCGGGAGATGCTGAAACGAAAATTTGAATACTATATCACTGTTAATTAAGAAAGGGGTAAAACTATGAACTTCAAAAAACTTTTAGAAAAACGTAATGAACTCGTTGAGAAAATCAACAACCTGTTTGTAGCTGCTGAAAAGGAAAACCGTGCGCTGGCTGCGGAGGAAAAAACTACTTATGATGATGCTATGGCCGAAATCAAGAACATTGATGAAACCATCCGCATGTATGAAACTGCCAAGGGCATCAAAGGTGAAGGCGCTGTAAACACTGCTGCTGCGCAGTCTGATTACGAGCAGGAGCGTCGCGCCTTAGCTGAATTTGTACGTTCCGGTAAACTGACTGAAATCCGTGCTGGTGTTAACATGACTCTCGGTGATAATGGTGCTATCATTCCGACTACCATCGCTAATAAAATCATTGAAACTGTAGAAAATATCTGCCCGATTTTTGACCTGTCCAGCAAATACAATGTTAAGGGCTCTCTGACCTTCCCGGTATACGATGAAAGTACTGATCAGGTTCAGTGCGCGTATGCTACTGAATTCAAGGCTCTGGATTCTCATACCGGTAAGTTTACTACCGTGTCCTTAGGCGGTTATTTGGTTGGTGCTCTGACCAAAATCTCCCGCTCTTTGATTACCAACGGCGAATTTGATGTTGTAAGCTACATCATTGGTAAAATCTCTCTGGCTATTGCACGCTTCCTGGAAAAAGAATGCCTTATCGGTACCGGCACTGATGCTTGTCAGGGCGTATTGGTAGGTGCTACCCAAAAGATGACTGCAGCAGCTGCTACTGCTATTACTGCAGACGAGCTGATTGACCTGCAGCTGATGGTACCTGAACAGTATCAGGCAAACGCTTGCTGGATTGTTAACACCAAAACTTTAGGCGTGCTGCGTAAGCTGAAGAACAACGATGGTGATTACCTGCTGACCAACGATTTTGTAAAAGGCTTCGGCTTTGAACTGTTGAACAAGCATGTATATATCTCCGACCAAATGCCTGAAATTGCTGCATCTGCAAAAGCTGTTGTGTATGGTGATATGAGCGGTCTGTTCAGCAACCTGCGCCCTGGCATCGAGCTGCAGATGCTGAATGAAAAGTATGCTGACGAACATGCTGTAGGCGTTGTTGCTTGGTATGAAGTTGATACCAAGGTTGTCGAACAGCAAAAAGTAGCTGTACTGGTAATGAAGAACGCATAATAGGAGCTTGATATGGAATATAAAGCATTAGTTAGCTTTGCTGGACTTGTGTGCGGTATTCCTGGTCAAACGATTGTTATCGATGATAAAGCCACCGCTGACGACCTGTTAGCGGCTGGCTATATCGAAGCAATTGAGGAACCGACGGCAAAGCGTAGCGAAAAGGCGGTGGCCGAGAATGAAACTGAGCCAGCTGACGGCAAATGACGTTTTGAGCTATATCAGAGCTGATGAAACTTCTGAGAATGCTGCCTATATTGAAAACATTGCACTGCCTGCAGCAAAAAGTCATGTTGAGCATTACACAGGGCGTTCCCTTGATGATTTGGAGCAATACGAAGATATTACGATAGCCGTGCTGGCAATCTGCGCTGATATGTTTGATGTCAGGGCCTACACCATGACCGGTATTCAGATTAATCCTACGGTTGTTCAAATCCTTGGCTCGCACTGCACCAACTTCTTGTAAGGCGGTGACGTTATGTTCCGGAAACAGGATAAACGCTTATCCAGCATGCTCAATAAACGGATTGAAGTATGGCACACCGTGAAAAGTACTGTCAAGGACAGGCTCGGCCAATATCCTCAAGAGGATAAACTGTACAGAACAGCTTATGCCGGAGTAATTCCTCAAACCGGCAGCCTGCTTTCCGGCAGAACTGCTGATACTACATTGTCCAGGACTACCCATAAAATAGTCATGCGATACTGCAAGGATATTACGCCAGACATGTGGTTCATGTATGATGGTGTTCGTTACAACATTCTCTATATCATGGATCCGTACCTTGACCATGAACGGCTTGAAGTTTTCTGTGAGGTGCTGCTCTGATGGCTAGTGTTGAGTTAGATTTCAGCGAGCTGTCGGAGTTCAATGCCTCAATGCTGAAGATGGTTGAAAAGGATATGCCCAACGAAGCCAAAAAGCTTATGCAGCGTGCAGGTAATGCGCTGCGCAGGGATATGCGAACGGCCTACAAGCAGAAAACCAAACGCAAGACAGGCAACCTGCTGCGAGGGTTGAGCCGTGGCCGCGCTTATATTTATCAGGGCACTGAGTATCAGGTGCGTGTAAAAAACACAGCGCCGCATGCTCATCTGATTGAGTATGGGCATAAGGCGGTAGGACATGCTCCGCGCAAGCGTTTTAACGGCAAATATGTTAAAGGCAGGCATATAGCTGGTAAGGCAGCTAAGGATTTCAACAGCAAATTCGCTGATATGGCTGACAAATTTGTAGATGATTTATTAGAAAGGGGCATAGGCTGATGTTATCTGTTATTGACATTATCCGGGCGCTGTCCCTGCTTATTGAAGAGAAATTCCCTGACTTCCCTGTTGTTGACAGGGATTTGACTGAGGGATTTCCGCGCCCATGCTATTTCATTGATGTAGAAGGCTTGGTGACTGAAAATCTGACTAACCGGCTGATAAAAGAAACTGCTGACATTGAGATATCGTTCTTTGCTGAAGATATCTACGAAGGATTCCTGCGATTGCTGGAGGTCAACAGTGAGCTGGTCGCAGCTTTGACAGAGCCGTTGCCTATTACCAATATGAATGGCGAAACAGTCGCTCATGTTGTATTTAATGACGTGAGGACCGAGATTATCAAAGCTGACAAATCTTTGACGTTTTCAATGACTACGGAGCTTATTCAGGGCGTTCCTGACGGTGACAATCATCCGATTATTGATACTGTCGAATTTGAGGTTGGCGTGAATAAATAAGGAGGTTGAACAATGGCTAAAATCGGACTTCCCGATATTGACATTACTTTTTCTCAAAAAGCGATTACGGCGATTTCCCGTTCTGAACGTGGCGTGTTGCTCATTCTGTGCATTGATAATACTGCAAAAGCTCTGAGAACTCGCACCTATCGCTATGAAAATGAGATTGTAGCAGCGGAATACACTGCTGAGAATTTAGCTGCTATTAAAAGAGCATTTCTTGTACCGGTAAACAAGGTGCATGTTATCACTGCTCCTGCAGCAACCGACATGAGCGTTTTCGCACCTGCGATGGAGGGACTCAAATATAACTATGTGTGCTGCATTGCTCAGGATATTCAGCAAGCGCTTGTCAACTATGTGATTACTAAAAATCAAAAATCTAAAGGCCGTAAATATGTTGCTGTTGTAGCGAATGCAACCACGGCAGATAGCAAGTATGTTGTCAACGTGAAAAATAACAGTGTTCATGTTATTGACAGCAATACTAATGTGGAGATGGTAAAATACCTGCCGCGTCTGGCAAGTATCCTGGCCAACCTGCCTATGAATCGTTCCTGCACTTATTATGAACTGAAAGACATAGACAGTGTTGATGTAAGCTTTATTACCGTTGCGAACGATATCAATTCCTGGATTGATAAAGGTTATCTGGTATTGTTTAAGGACGATGATGTTATCAAGATTGCGCGTGGCGTAAACTCTTTGACTACTATCACCAGTACCGATACTGAGGATATGCGTAAAATTATCATCGTGGAAGCACAGAACATCATTATTGAGGATATCTTCAGCACCTTCAAAGACAGCTATATTGGTAAATACAAAAACAGCTATGATAATCAATGCCAGTTTATCAGTGCTGTAAATGCTTATTTCCGCCAGCTGGCGAAGGAAGAAATCCTGGAGCCTACTTATAAAAATATCTGCTCTGTAAATGTGGAAACTCAGCGTAATGCCTGGTTGAGCATCGGCAAGACAGAGGCTATTGACTGGGATGAAAACAAGGTTAAGAACATGACATACAAATCTACTGTATTCCTGCAGGGCAACATTAAGATTTTGGATGCAATCGAAGATCTGAAATTTGAGATTGAGATGGAATAGGAGGTGCTGAATAATGGCTGATGTAACTAATAAAATTATCCGCGGCACCTTTGGCCGTCTGTATGTAAACGGCCAGAACCTGGCCAATGTCAAGAGCTTTGAAGTCAAAGCTACCATCAATTACGAAACTGTTGATATAAACGGTGACCTTTGCCAGCAGCAGCGCATGACCAGCTACAGTCTTGCCGGCACGATGACTCTGCATAAAATTGATAGCTTTATTGCTCGCACTCTTGGCGATGGTTTGACTACCGGAGTATTGCCAAAAATAAAGATTGTCGGTGTTGTAGCAGATCCGGATAGTAACGGTTCTGAGCGTGTTGAAATCTATGATGTTACTTTAGACGAAGTTACTTTGCTGGCATTTACTAATGCTTCTGTGGGCGAAGAATCTGTACCGTTTAAAGCTGGTGGCTATCATTTCATTGATTTGATTTAACTGATTAGCTCCCTATCTTTAGTTAGATGGGGAGCTTTTTTAGGAGAAAAATATGCAGAAAGCTACTTTAGAAGCGCTGTTGGAGCGAAAAACGCAAGCCATGAAGGCGAAAATGGCCGTAAAGGAAATCAATGTGCCTGTTCTTGGCATGGCGCTTACAGTTGAAAAATTACCGCTCGCAAGGGTGCTGAACCTTATTGATAAATATAAGGATGACGATTCTTTGAACGGCAAGTTTGAGCTTTACAAAGAATTGATTTATATTTCCGTGCCATTGTTTAGAAGCACTCAGCTGCAAGAGGCTTATGAGGTTGCAGAGCCGTCTGATATCGTAACCTTGTTGTTTGAGCAAAATCTGACAGCTATTACTAGCCTTGGCGATAAGATTGCTGCAATGTATGGTATTAACGGCGCTGAAGCTGTTGAAGAATTAAAAAACTGATTAGCTCCGATTCGGAGCTGTACACGATTCACTATTATCTGGAACGCGGGCACAGTTTGCATGAGCTCGTTGGCATGAGCTCTCTTGAGCTATTGTTCTTGACGGCTAGCATGATTCTTACAGGAGAGGAGGAAGATAAAAAGTATGGCGAGCAAAAATATTAACATTCTTATGAGCCTGCAGGACAGGTTCTCTGCTCCGATGAAGAACATTACCAACCTGACAAAGGAGCAGGAAAAGCAACTGAAACGCTCCAAAAATGCTCTTGTAAGATTTGGCCGTGATGGAGCTAAGGCATTGGGCTCTTTGGTGAAATATGCCGGCGGTGCTTTAACCGGTGCAATTACTGCATTGAGCGGGTACAGTATAAAGGTCGGAGCTGATTTTGAAGCAGCCATGAGCAAGGTGCAGGCTATTTCTGGTGCGTCGGGCAGTTCATTAGATGCGCTGACTGCCAAAGCTAAAGAAATGGGTGCTACAACGCAGTTCAGTGCGTCAGAAGCAGCTCAGGCTATGCAATACATGGCAATGGCCGGCTGGAAAGATACGGATATGCTGAACGGCATCAAAGGTATTATGGACCTGGCTGCAGCTTCTGGCGAAGACTTGGCCAATGTATCCGATATTGTGACCGATGCGCTGACTGCGTTCGGCATGTCCGCACAAGATTCCGGAAGGTTTGCGGATGTGCTGGCGGCTGCATCCAGTAACGCGAATACTAATGTCGGGCTGATGGGATATACATTCAAATATGTAGCTCCGTTGGCTGGCTCTCTTAAATACAGCGTTGAGGATGTGGCGCTGGCGATTGGGCTGATGGCTAATGCCGGCATTAAAGGTGAGCAGGCCGGTACTGCTTTAAGGTCAACCTTCACCAGGTTGATTAAGCCGCCGAAGGAAGCAGCAGATGCTATGAGCAAATTAGGCATCAGTGTAAAGAATGCTGATGGCAGCGTTAAACCGCTGAATACAACGTTAGCAGATTTGCGCAAGGCTTTCAGTAAATTGTCTGATTCGGAAAAAGCTGAATATGCTTCCATGATGGCAGGACAGGAAGCTATGAGCGGATTCCTGGCACTGGTTAACGCATCTGACGGTGACTTCGATAAATTATCAAAGGCCATACGTGAATCTGACGGAGCAGCAGCTGGCATGGCAAAAACTATGAATAGCAATCTTAAAGGTCAGATGAAACAGTTTCAGTCGGTAACTGAAGCTATAGGTATATCAATCTATGATAAATTTAAAAAGCCGCTTACAAATGCATTCGCTGATGTAAACGGCAGCTTAGGTGATTTGAACAAGTCTATTACTGACGGCGAGTTGGCTAGTAGTTTTGACCGCTTAGGCGAATCTGTTGGCGTGCTTGTCAAAGCATTGGCTGACGGTCTTATTGTTGTTTTGCCGGTAGTTGTTAGCTTATTTACTTGGTTGGTTGATAATGGTGATACAGTTATCGCTATGTTGGGTGGTATTGGTGCTGGTTTTGCAGCATTCAAGGTTGCTGCAATGCTTCAAGCTGTTACTACGGCGTTGGAAGGAGTAAGCGTAGCAACTGCTATTTGTAATGCTGTTATGGCAGTAAATCCATTGTTTTGGATTGCTGCAGCTATAGCAGCAGTTGTGGCAGGCTTAATTCTGCTATGGCAGAACTGGGATAAAGTTACTGCCGTGCTAGGTACAGCGTGGGAGAAATTCAAGCAGTTTGGGGTATGGCTTCGTGATAAGTTTATGAGTATTATTTCACCGATTGCCGATAAAGTACGTGCTATAAGCGAAGGCTTCAAAAGCTTTGGCAATAAAATTTTTGGTGGTAGTGATACTGAAAAGCATAATGCTTTAGGTACGAGCTATTTCAGTGGCGGCAGGACCTACGTCAATGAAGGTAACAGGGGCGAGCTTATCAACCTGCCTTCCGGCTCTCAGATTGTGCCGCATGATTTGGCTAAACAGGCTGTAAATAAACAGCCTAATATAACCATTAATCTTTCTGTTGCCGGTAATGTTATAGGCAACGAGGACTTTTATAGTGAATGCGGTAATGCCATCAGCACTCGTTTAATCGCTGCGCTGGGTAATGTGTAGGGAGGTGGAACAGTGAGCAGCATTCTTAATATGATCGTGAGCCGATTGATTACAGCCAAGATGAGTGCCGGCAGTAAAGCAAGCGTTGTCATCTCAGCTGATAACGGTGCCATTGTTCTGCCAATTGTTCCCGCTGACCTGCCGGAAGTCAGCAATCCTCAGAACAACGAAACATTTGAAAGCGTACTTGGCACGATGAGCGTAATGGGTACACTGGGACTGCGTAAGGTATCGTTAAAAGGCCTGCTGCCGGTAGATGTCAGCAAATATCCATATGCCAATCCGTTGGGCAGCACAGCAGCTGAGGTTATCAATTTCATTAACCAATGCAGGGCCAAAAATAATGCTGCACGCATTGTCATCGCCTATTCCGACGGCTCTGTATATCTGAATATGGCTTGCCTTATCAATAGCTTTGAATACTATATCGATAATGTAAAGGACTATCATTATCGTATGGAGCTTCTGGAATATCGCTCAGTGAGCCCGCTAGGAGGTCTTGTATCATGATTATGTTAATGGCTAACATAAATGATGCGTGGCAGGATATCACGGCATATACTGGGGCCTATAGTAGAGCCGATAACATCAGGGCATTAGGTATGAGCTTTGACTTTAAACTGCTCAGCAATCCGCTGGACAGAAATGCCAAAGGCAGAGAGCTGCCTATAGGAACAAAGTTGACGCTTTTCAGCGATGGAGAGCAGATATTTAGCGGGATAATAGTTAGCTATGAACGCAGCAGTCTTTCCGAATACACTTACAAAGCCTATGATTATGGCTTTTATCTGAATAAGTCTGAAGCTATTATCCAATTTAATGATATTAGCGCCAGCGCTGCAATCCAAAAGCTTTGTGGTGAAAATGGTATTCCCATAGGTGCTGTTGCCGATATATCTGCGAATGTAAGAAAAATTTACAATGGCAGTAAAATTTCTGATATTATCAGAGATTTGATTACCATGGGCGAAAATGAGACAGGTAATAAATATCGGTTGGAAGTCCGCGAAAATAAGCTGTTCATAGAAGAATATGCAGATTTGATTGTAGATGCGTATTATCAGCCTGCTGCCGGCAGCGGATTCAATCCTGCTGATGTTCCCGGCTCTTTTCGGTCAACTTATTCTATCGAAGAGATGGCCACGCGAGTTCTTATAGCATCTAGCTGTGAAAAGAACGCTACCATTCGTGCTACAGCTGAGGACAGCGAAGCAGTTGCGAAATATGGATTGCTGACAAGGGTGGAAAAGATTGACGATAAAAACAAATCACAGGCTATGAACATAGCTAAGAAGAAGCTGAAAGAGCTGAACAAGATTAAGCGCTCATTCAAAATCACTCTGTTCGGAGATGATGCAGTGCGATCAGGACGAATTCTCGTATTCAATCAGCCGGATATCAATCTTGTAGGCGCGTTTCTGGTCAGAAATTGCGTACACAGATATGACGGCTTCAATCATATCATGGAGCTGGAGCTGGAGGTGTAGCTGATGGAGAATTGGGAATATAAATTGGCAGAGCTTTTCAAGGATAGGGATAACCCGAAGCCTCTGGGAGCCTGTATAGGTAAAGTCGAAAGCCTTGCACCGGTAATCATCAGCATCCAAGACGGCAAGTTCATGCTGCAGGCAGAGCAGATTTATATCTGCAATCAGATTCTGGAGCGTGAAACAACCTTCCGTGATTACGTTGCCAATCAAAGCCAAAGCGGCAAAATCTCGGTATCCTGCACGCATGGCGGTGGTTCGTACTCTGCGAATGGCGATATTGAGGCAAGCGGCAGGGTGCATTTGAATGAAGTGTGGAAGGTTGGGGATTATGTTATGGTTGTTCCAGACCAAAGCGAACAGCACTTCTTTATTGTCGATATACTGAGAGGGGTGAGCTGATGTTTCCTAGTGATGTTGGTTTTGATGTTTCGCTGCAGGCCGATACGTCGGATGATAGGCAACGGCAAGGCACGATTGGCCGTAGCATTGCTTTTGATTACGAGAAAAATGAATTCGTTGTTAATGAGGGCAAGCTAGTTGAGCCGGGCAAGATTGATGCAATCAAACAATGGATTGAACTGTACATCCGGACTGAAATCAGTAAATATGCGATATACACAGAATCATTTGGAGTCGATACCAGAGGTCTTTTGGGGTACAGGTTACCAAGAGGATATCAGGTGGCTGAAATTATGCGGCGTATCAACGAAGGTATACTGACGCAGTGTCCTGATGTTGTATCTGTCAGCAACTGGGATTTTGATAAGGGAACGTTTTCCTTCACGGTTAAGACGAACACGGGAGAGGAGGTAGTTATCAATGGCGAGTGAGTTAAAATCGACAACTACAGATAAAATCCATAAAGAGCTTTTAGGACAAGTGTCTGACACATATCAGAAAACCGAGGGCTTCCCTACATGGGATATCTTAAAAGCTGCGGCGTTCGGAATCAAGCGTGTGTGGGACAAGGTGTTCATGATTGACTATCTGCAGGATGTAGATAATTTGACAGGTACTGATTTGGAACGCTTCATCAATCAGCGCAAAGGTTTGAAGCGCAAAGAAGCTACACACGCTGTAGGTTTTGTCAATATTGTGATAGGTGAAGGCGTTGTTAGAGAAGGCGATGTGTTCTCTACCTCCGGCGGTGTAGAATTTACAGCTACAGAGACGAAGGCTGTTAAAGAAGGTGATAAAGTCGCTGTACAGGCTATCAATGCCGGACTTGTTGGCAATGTGGCTGCGGAAACTATTGTAGAAATGCCTGTAACTATCCAAGGTATCGCAAAAATTACAAATGATATCCCTAGCGCTGACGGTTATGATCCAGAAGATGATGATAGCCTGCGAGATAGATACTATGAGATGCTGAGAGAGCCTGCTACCAGCGGAAATGTTGCGCATTACAGACGTTGGGCGCGTGAAGTTGAAGGCGTTGGCGACTGCAAAGTATTTCCGCTGTGGCAAGGTGACAACACTGTACAAGTTGTCATAGTTGATGATAATGGGTTGTCACCGACCGCGGAAACGGTGAAACGCTGTCAGGATTATATTGATCCGGATAGTGCCGGCACCGGTATGGGTGAAGCTCCTATAGGGGCGCACTGTACTGTAGCCGCGGCTACAGTACTAAACATCGATGTGTCAGCAACGCTTGTACTTGACAACAACGTAGCGCTTGAAAATATAAAAGCTAGCGCAAGCGCTGCTATAAAAAAATACCTTGCAAGCGTTGCCCTGAATGCAGAATATGTATCAATGGCAAAGGTCGGCAACATTATTATCAGTACCGAGGGTGTTGCTGATTACCATAGCTTGAAGCTAAACGGTAATGCAGACAGAGTACCTGTACCGGCAAAAAGTGTTGCAGTGCTCAGGAGCGTGACTCTAAATGTTTAAGAGTAAAGAATACTGCATTAAGACACTGCATCAGTTATATAGGGCTGATAAGTGGATAAATGAACTGTTTGCCAGTGTAGGCCTTAGCCTGGATAATTTGGCAGCAACTGTCGACGAAATATACAATAATAACTTTTTTGATACAGCTAATGAAACGGCTATCAAGCATTATGAGTATGAACTTGGCATTGCTCCAAAATCAGGGCAGACGTTAGAAGACCGTAGAGCTGCCATACGCGCGCGTTGGATTGGAACCAGCAAAGTGGATATAGTGCTGCTGCAGGAATTAGCGAACAGCTGGAGGAATGGTGCAACCTTAATTGAATTCGTTGCAGGAAAGATACACGTAAAGTTTATCTCTCCGATTGGTGCTCCGAGAGATTTAGATGCACTCAAAGCAGTATTTGAAGATACTAAACCTGCTCATTTGGCTATTTATTATACATTCATGTGGTTGAACTGGGGGCAGGCTAAGCAGGTTGGCTCATGGCGACAACATAAAACTAATGGCTCTTGGCTTAAGTTGAAGCAAATAAATTCTTGAGGAGGTTATCATGGGAAATTTCGATGGACTCCCTAAAACAACATATATAAAGTTGAATAAGCCTGGTTATGATAACGCAGCTGATATCGAGGCTTTAAACGAAAATGCAGACATTATTGATGCTTTACTACAGCGGCTGCTGCTTAGTACAGACAATATCAAAAAAACTTATGCGCGCACTGTTAATGGTAATGGTGTTAACAGTAATGGTGAGGTTACGGTTGATGTTGGCGTAAAAAAAGTTAATGGTGTTAGCCCTGATAGTGGCGGCAATGTTAAGGTTGAAGAATATACACACCCTGCTAGCGGTGTTACTGCCGGCACGTATGACCGTGTTACAGTAAACGCTCAAGGTCATATTATTAGTGGAAGCAAAGCAAAAGCATTTATTTCAGCATCATATACTTCTGGCACATCATGGTACAGAAAGTGGTCTGATGGCTGGATTGAGCAGGGCGGCAAGGGTGTTGCAAGCGGTTATTCGTCGCGCTCTCAGACCAATAATCTTTTTCTGCCGTTCTCTAACACGAATTACACTATCGTCTGTACAAAGTTAGATAGTGATACATCGGCTGCTATTACGGTTGTGCAAAAAACTACAACTACATTCAACATGAGCTGTCATGGCCAAGGCGGTAGCGGTTTTAGCGCAACATCTGATATTGAATGGTATGCATGTGGTTATTAAGGCGGTGATGTAATGATTGGTACCAAGATTAGCAAAAGCGATTTTGATGGTGGATTATATGCTGAATGTGCTGTTTGGTGTAACGCCAATAATGCAACTATTGAGGACAAAGGCGATTATTATGAGTGTGCTTCCGTTCCTCCGCTTAGCATCGAAGAATTAAAGGAATGCAAAATTGACGAATTAAAAGCTGCGCGTGACGCAGAAGAAGTACAGCCGATAGAATATGGTGATCATGTTTATGATTATGACAGCAAGGCCCGGGATAGAATGGCCGTTGCTATTATTGCGCTGGAATCAATGGGAGCAGATGCAACAATTGATTGGACTACGGCAGACAATGAGGATGCGGTAGTAACTGCTAAGGACCTGCGCGCCATATCTACCAGCGTAGCCAATAGGTCCAATGCGTTGCATGTTAAATATCGCAAGCTGAAAGAACGTGTGCTGCAGTGCACTGAGGCTAAAGAGATTGAGGCTGTAAAGTGGTAAATGAGGTGATATTGTGATATATCTGGAGCTTGAAACTGCAGGGCTCATGCTCAAGAAAAAGCAGTTTGTGTATCTCGTAGCAGGTACAAAGAACTGCATCAGCATCAAGGTTAATTTTGATGAGCATTGGCAAGGATTGGATATCTTTGCTATGTGTTACCGTGATAAGCGCGAATACACTTATCCTATCACTAGCGCTGGCGAATGCCTTATTTCTGATATGGCTGTTATCAGCACGAGCGGTGAATTTAAAGTTAAACTGCTGGGCACTACTGCTGACGGCAATGTGGTCATGACGACCAATATCGTAACTGCATATCTGAATGATAATAAATTCAGTGGTGCTGCCGGCGGCGAATTGGAGTATCCTACAAACGATTTCTTGGCCAAAGTATTGCAGGAAACTAAAAACGCCAAAGATTATGCTGACAAAGCCAAAGAGTACAGTGAATCCGTCAATGTATTTATCCCGAATGTGGACGAGTCCGGAGTTATTTCGTGGACTAATAAAGCAGGGATTGAAAATCCTGTACCGGTAAATATTAAAGGCAAAAAGGGTGACAAGGGTGAGCAAGGTCTAAGAGGTTTAACCGGACCGCAAGGCATCCAAGGCGAAAAAGGTGATGCGTTCACCTATAATGATTTCACCGAAGAACAGCTTGCCGGATTAAAAGGAGCCAAAGGTGAAAAAGGTGATAAGGGCGATAAAGGTGACACCGGTCCGCAAGGCCTGCAGGGCATCCAAGGTCTTAAAGGTGAAAAAGGCGATGCCTTCACCTACAATGATTTCACTAAAGAGCAGCTGGCAGGCTTGAAAGGTGAGAAAGGCGATGTTGGTCCTCAAGGTCCTCAAGGCTTGCGTGGTGAAAAAGGTGACCAGGGTGTCAAAGGTGAACAAGGCCTGAAAGGTGACACCGGTCCGAAAGGTGAAACAGGCACGCAAGGCGCAAAAGGTGATACTGGAACACCGGCAACTATAAAAGTAGGTACTGTAAAAACAGGTGCAGCTGGCACTTCTGTTACTGTGTCCAATAGTGGCACAGCGTCTGCAGCCGTATTTGATTTTATTATTCCGCGTGGTGACAAAGGAGAGCAAGGCCTCCAAGGTATCAAAGGCGATGTTGGTCCGCAAGGACCGCAAGGTGTGAAGGGCGATAAGGGTGAGCAGGGTACAGGTGTAACAATCAAAGGACGTTATGATTCTGTATCTGCTTTAAAGAGCGCCCATCCAAAAGGCAACGATGGGGATGCCTATATGGTAGGTGTCAATCTTTATGCTTGGAGCGGCAGTGAATGGATTGACTGTGGAAACATTCAAGGCCCACAAGGTATCAAAGGTGAAAAGGGCGATGCCTTCACCTATGCCGACTTTACTGAAGAACAACTTGCTGGACTAAAAGGAGCCAAGGGCGATAAAGGTGATAAGGGTGACGCTGGAGCCAAAGGCGAGCAAGGGCCGCAGGGGTTAAAAGGTGAAAGCGGCACTGCTGCAACTATTACTATTGGTTCTGTAAGCGCCGGAACAGCAGCGAAGGTTACTAACAGCGGTACTTCTACTGCAGCCGTATTTGATTTTGTTATTCCGCGTGGCGAAAAGGGAGAACGTGGCTTACAAGGTTTGCAGGGCGTGCCAGGTGAAAAAGGCGACACTGGTCCTCAGGGCGACGTAGGTCCGCAAGGCCCACAGGGAAAGCAAGGTGCTACAGGTGCAGCAGGTGTAGCAGCTACAATTAAAGTAGGCACTGTTACCACAGGCGCAGCGGGTACAGCAGCCAAGGTGGTTAATAGCGGTACTACATCTGCGGCGGTGTTAGACTTCACGATTCCTCAGGGCGCAAGAGGTGAAAAAGGTGAACAGGGAGCAGGAAGCACTGTTGATGTAGAAGTAGCAACAAACAGCGAGATTGACAATGCGCTTGTTTTAGCAGGTGTCGGCACCTTGCCGAATAACAACGAAATCACCGTCGAAACCTTGAATGTAACCAAAACATTAAACATTCCCGGCGGCAGCATCTGGTTAGAGTAGGGGCGATATGAGTATTTTATCCAAAAAATTATACATCCAAAAAACAGGCGGCACGGCCGTTGCATGCAACATATATAGCACGCCTGCCGAAGCTGGCGATAAGGCATTGCGTGTAGGTAATGGTTATGCCGCTTTAAAAGACGTTACCGATGCAAACGCTACGGCAGGACGTGTCAGCATAGGCGGCGTGACATATGCAATCGCCGTAAAGCACGAGAGCGGTGGCGGTGCAACCGTGCCGTACACGGAAAAATCATGGACAACGGCGGGGAGCTACACGTTTACAGTCCCCGGCGGCATTACTCGTGTAAGGGTAGCCGTATGCGGTGGCGGAGCTGGTAAAGGTGCTTTTGGCGCAGGCAACACAGGCGGTGGCACACGAGCGTTTGATTTGTTCGCAACAGGCGGCGAGGGCGGCTCGGCGTGGACGTATGGTAACGGTGGCACTCCTAACGGCTATGCGTCAAGCGGCAACAGCATAACAGACGGCTTTGCGTTATCGTTTGATAAGGCGAGCGGTGATTATGGCAAGGGTGGCAGTTATGGCGGTTCGGGCGGTTACGACTCGCAGTATGTAGCCGTCAATGCAGGACAAAGCTATGCTATAACTGTTGGCGGTGCGGGCGGTGCAGGTGGTTTTGTTTTGATAGGCTATGGAGGTGATATTTGATATGGCAAAAGTAGTAGATTTATACGGCTTGGCGTATTTTTATGGCAAAATTAAAACGATGCTTGCCGAAAAATTGGGCAAAAATGATGTTGCGGGCGTAGCAACATCCGGAAGTTACAATGACCTTAAAGATAAGCCTGCCATTCCAACAGTGCCAACAAAGGTATCGGCGTTTAAAAATGATGCAGGTTATTTGACACAGCATCAATCGCTTGACGGGTATGCCAAAACATCCGGACAAAACACTTGGACAGCAGAGCAGAGTTTAAACAACGTCAACATCACGTTAGAACGTTACACATCGGCTGCGACGAGTGGCACATCGGCTACACCGACAGCATCAACAGCCGTGTATACCGCAACAGGTAATTTTACCCTTGACCTCAACAGCATTGCTGGCAACCTCGCCAACGGTCAAACAACTGTGTTTACGGCATACATCAATGCAAATGCCGATTATGCGTTATCTATCAGCGTGACAGGTGTTGTCAAATACATAGGTAATGCCTCAGACCTAGCCATCACCAGCGCAGGCCTGCTGCTTAACGTTTTTATAAGCCGTTTGGACAACTCCACAACCTGCATCGTGCAGGCATCCAAATTATCGTAGAGGTGATAGCATGGGATTAAGCAGGTTGTTTATGAGGGCAGATAGCAAACAAAATACGCTTGTAATGACAATGGGCAGTAGTGGCTATCAATACGGATTTAGCCGATATTATGCTAACTATGGCGAGATTGATGGTGAGCTGAAGCATGATGGCAAGGCTGTGACTCTTGTGATGCTTTGCTATTATAGCGGTTATCTTGACTTAGCATTTAACGTCGACGGCGTTACAAGCGGCTCATATAACCTTACCGTCAACGTGACCGAGATTGATACGGGCAGGACGGGTACAATCACTCTCGATGTGCCATACGCAAGCCATGTCCCCGGGTTTTATATAAGCCCGAACAACATCCCTAGTGACGTATCAAGATTTTTTGTGGCCAATAACGTCGGTAAAAAATACACTGTTGAGCTGATTTTTAATTAGAGGTGATAAGATGAAAAAGTATACATACAAGGCTAACAGCTACGATAACTTGTACGATTTGGCAGAGGCACTGGCGCATGACGGCACATTTATTCCACGCACAATATCTGATACAGACTTGAAGCAACTGGGCGTTGTCGTGGCGGAAGCGGAAGAGCCGATTGAAAATATCCGCACTCGCAAAATCATGGAGTTGAAGCGCCAACGTGATGCTGCAGAGGTCGAGCCGGTGGAATACGGCGGGCACCTCTACGATTACGACAGTAAAGCCCGCGACCGCATCAACGCTGCAATCATCGCATTGGACGTGCAGGGCGAGGGCGCTAAAATTAGCTGGACAACGGCTGACAACCAAGATGCCATTGTAACTGCTGCGGACCTGCGCGCTATTGTAGCGGTGGTCGCCGTACGCTCCAATCTACTGCATATTGCCTACCGCACGGCAAAGGCGCAGGTGGAAACTGCAGGTACGGCGGATGAAGTAAGAGCTGTTTGTATGGAATAATTTTTTTAGGAGGTTGAGAAATGGATTTTTTAGCTTTAAGATATGCCGTATATAACGCGGCGCACACTTTAACTCATGGTTTTACTTATAAATCAGTTATTGGCGCGATTTTGGCAGTTCTGTTGCACAAACATGCAGTGCTGTTCATGGCTTTTACCGCGTTGGTGTTTCTGGACTGCTTCACTCGCTGGATGAGCCTGTCTTACAAGCGCCTGCAGGGCATGGGGCAAACTCCGTCTGTGATGCAGATTATAGGCGGCATTGAGGCGGCGCGTGCCGAAGGGCTGATTTCCTCGGAAGTGATGAAACATCGCTTTGTTGGCAAGGTCATCGTGTATATCCTCTGCGTGCTTGCCGCAGTATTGGTGGACTTGGCCATGATTACGCTGCATCAGCCGGTGTGGGCTGTTCCGCTGGTTGCGGGTTATCTTGTAATCACTGAGCTGCTGTCGATTTGTGAGAACCTAAGCGACTCAGGCATTGAGGCTGTAGGGGAGTTGGCAGCTATCATTAAAAAGAGAAAGGGTTGATTACTATGTTAACTGAACATTTTTCTGAAGCCGAATTTGCATGCCGTTGCTGCGGCACGTTGCCTACTACCTGTATCAGCATGGCATTACTGTTAGGATTGGAACGCCTGCGCCTGCGCATTGGCAGACCGATTAACATCAGCAGCGGCTATCGTTGTCCAGATCATAATCGCGCTGTTGGTGGCGTGTGGAACAGCCAGCATGTCAAAGGCACTGCTGCAGATATTTATGTTGACGGCATGGACGTGCGTGAGCTGGCCAATATCTGTAAGCAGATTTTCGATGGCGTGGGCACCTATGTTGACAGTGGTTTTGTGCATGTGGATATGCGCGAGGGTGGTGCTGTTCCAGGATACTTTACTTGGGAGGGCTAAGATGTGCTTAAAACAATATTGCGTAATTACTGTAGCTACATTGTGCTTGCTGTGCTGTGCCTCTGCATCGGCGGCATCATCGGTTACAACCTACACAATGACGGCAACGGAGATGGCAGCACTCGACAGCAGGTTGAGTCTGCTGCAGCAGCAAACCAAGAGCACCAAGCAAGCGCTGGCAGAATCACAAGCAGCGCTGAGCGCATCGAAAGCGGAATTGAGCAAGCTCAAGACGGAATCAATAAAGCTGCAGATAGAGCTGCAAGCTCAGAGCAGCTTATTGGAGAGTGCCAACAAATCCTTGCAGGCATCCGCGCGCGAGGAGAAGCGCATTAAAAGACAGCGGCTGCTTTGGCAGATTATTGCCGGCGGAATGGTAGTGGCACTAGTAAAGCAATAATTAAATAAAAATTAAAAGCCTACGAGTAAAAATTAACTCGTAGGCTTGTTTTTTATCAAAATTCATGAAAATAATGCTACAATATCATGAAAAAATATTGACAAATTCAAAATAATGTGCTATAATTAAAGCATAGAGAGGAGGGAAAGATGTGGACAAAGATAAGTGGCTGAACCTGCTGACAGCGATAATCAACTTAGCAACCGCAATCATCCTGTACAGCAAGGCTCAGTAAGCATCCGGGAGAAGCGAATGCTTCTCCCAAACCAAAATCTTGGTTCAATTACAGTGTACCACATCATGATAATTATGGCAAGAATTACGACTATTATCAGCGTAGTAGCTTTTATTGTAGCTGTTGCAGCATTAATCAAATGGAGTTGAGCAAAATGACAGAAGAAAAAACAACTTGGGGCGGCGCGCGTGCTGGTGCTGGCAGAAAATCCTTGGGCGGCAAAATGCGTTCTTTGCGCATGACAGATTTTGAGTACGATTTCGTGCGGGATGCGTTGAAAAAAATACGTGCTGGCGTGGAAACACTGGATGTAGCAGCGTATCGCACAGAGTGGAAACCGAAAGAAAAGGATTAGGTTTTACTCTGGAGGGGTTTTCAAAAATAAAATAAGGCTCGGCTAGACACCGGGCCTTGTTTCTGATATTATGTTGTTACAACTACATAATTATAGCATAAACTAGGAAGCAAGAGAGTACAATCGGTTAATCACTATATTGCGGTCAATATAATTTCGAGTCCGCGGCACCAATAAGCTCAGACAACCTTCTGTTGTCAGGCTCAAGGTAATAGTCTTATCAATGATTGTCACACGTTTTACAAGCAGTTCAATAGCTTGTTTTGCGTAGTGGCTATTTTTTTTGCAAAAATTTCCTCACGCATATTCTTCAGCAGGCTGACAATTTTTGAAGTATCAATATCCGGCGCAGATTTCACAGCAGTTTCGCAAATTTCGTTATTGATGTTGCGTAACTCTTCCTTAGTTTTTTTTCAAACGCTGCATATCAAATTCGTCATTGCACTTCCACAATAACCGCAGAAGAATTTACCGGACAGCAGATAATCTCTTTTGACCGTGTATGCGCCGCCTTTACGCTTTTTGTTCAGAAGCATCTTCTCCTGCGCTGCCAAAAAGGTTTCTTTTGAAACAATGGCAGGAATAGCGTCGGGGATAGAGATAAAATCGTTAGGGCGCGCGTAGGAATGGCTGTTGCGGCGTTTTGTTTTGGGCACGCGATTAAATGTATACGTTCCCATATACCGCTCATTACGCAGAATATCATGCAGACTGTTCTTCGGAAAGTTTTTTCCGCTGCGTGTAGTGTATCCGCGTGCGGCGAGTGCCAGGCAGATTTCGCCGTATCCTTTGCCATCAAGATATAAATTGAAGATAAGGCGAACCGCTTCAGCTTCTTTCTCATCAATCACATAATGCTTATCTACTATTTTGTAGCCAAGCGGAGCATAACCGCCATTGAAGATAGCTTTATAAGCGTTTTCGTTCATGCTTTTTTTTATTTCCTTTGCAAGGTTGCGTGAATAGTAAGCTGCCATACCGACCATTACTGTTTCCATCATCTGACCTTCAGCCGTGGCAGCATCTATCGGCTGAGCAGCATATTCGTAACGTATACCAAGCTTTTCTAATTTGTCCTTGAATATAAAGTAGTTAAGCTCATTACGCGAATTGCGGTCGATTTTATGGAAAATAATAACATCGAATTTGTTCTCCATAGCATCAGCCATCATCTGATTGTATGCGTCACGTGTTAAGGTACTGCGTCCGCTTTTCGCTTCATCGACGTATTCTTTGACTACAGTATAGCCTTTGCTTTTGGCGTAGGCTTTGCAGGCGCGTACCTGCGCGTCTATGCTTTCTTCACGCTGCATATCAGACGAGAAGCGAGCATAGATTACTGCGTTTAACATAATAATAACATCTCCTTCGTTTGGTGGAAGTCAACGAATTGATAAAATAGCCGCTTCTAAACCAGTCAATTTCGACCATGTTGAAAGCGGCTATTTTTTGTTTATGCTATGTGTGTCATAGTAATCCATAGCCTTGAAAACTAGTTCACCAGTGCTGCTTGGTACAATTCTTTTTGGCGAATCGCTATAAGAGAAATCTCTTAATACATTTCCTGCTTTATCGTATTGGATAATGCGTTTTATAGAAACTGTTTTGCAACTAAAGTCATAGATTATATTGCTTATAGTATAGGTGTCATTAAATAAATCTGGTGAATCATTCTTAAAGTATACGCGCCACTCCCACATATCTACCATTCGGCAATCGTCATGCAAAACTTCATGAATATGGGTGTAATTTTCTGAATCGGCATATATTGCAAAATCATTTATATTTATGTAGAACAATTTCCAACGATTGGTATCAAGAGGTAAAAGCGAATCTTCATCTGGCAATAAAAGCGGATTGACGGCAAAACAAGTTGATGCAATGGACAGCAGAATAAATATTGTTGTAATAATTATCTTTCTCATTCGTTTCACTTCCCATCAAAAAAACAATCATGAACGCCTCCAATGAATGAAGGCGTTCTTTTTTTATTACTTGTCGTCGGTTTTGGCTTTTGCTCACGTCGGCTACCGTCGGCGGAGTAGACTGTCAAAAAGGGCGCGTTTCCTCGACTAACAGTAGCCGTAGAATAGATATAGCGGTATCCTTTGATTTCGGATTAAGCTCACAAAAGAGGTCATGAGCAATAGCCATTTGACGCATTTCTTCCTCAGCCTTCATCTTTTTCGCCTCCTTTTTCTTGAATTTTATGTAGCTGTTGCTCAATAAGTTGTTGAACGTTTACGCCTTGAGCTTCTAAGCTTTTCGACATAATCAAGTAAGCAACAGACATAAGCTGAGTTTTGGATTCCTGGTCTAGGCTATTATATACGCCAAGGAGTTTTTCTTCGTCACTCCTTACGGCAGGTTTATCATTAACAGAATCAACAGTTGTTTTACAAGGCGCTTTGCCAAGAAGGAAATTAGTAGTAACACCAAATAACTCTGAGAGTTTAGCCAATGATTCGCTATCAATCTTAGTTTTGCCATTCTCCCAATATGAATAAGTATTTTGATTAACACCTACAACTGCGGCGACTTCTTTCTGAGTAAGTCCAGCAGACTTCCTAGCTTCTTTTAAACGCATTATCGCACCTCCCTAAAACATTCAGCGTCCCTTAATATCAATTATATTGATATTAAACGAAAAATCAAGCATTCAAATTTCTTTTGATAAAATTAGGCACATCAATGCCTAGCTCACGTGCCTGTTTAACGATTTTGCCAACCTCTTTTCCAAAAGATTAAAGCTGAAAAAAGGGAAACGGAACGAGGCGGTTGGGGAAATGTGAAGCCGATTACGAAGGTTAAGGCGTCGGCAAAAGTATATAATCGTAAAAAGCAGAACTCCCAAGGCTATGGCTATAGCTTCGGGGGTTCTGCTTTTTTGGGCGGATGGCGCCGGCTCGAAGGAGTTGCGCTTGCAGAATCTACGTATCCAATATAGAGAAATTTGACTTTGCACTAACAATGTAATATAATTGTAATGCAAGGAGGCGATGATATGGATACTAATATGACGTTTAGAATGGATTCCGACGTTAAGGCAAAAATGGCGGAGATTTGTGCTGGAATAGGGATGAGCCAATCTACTGCTTTTAATATTTTTGCGAATGCTTTTGTTCGTGCCAAGGGTATGCCGTTTCCTGTAACTTTAGAGAAGGGTGAGGAAAAAATCTCTCGTGCGCAGATGTTGTCTGATGCAGATAGCATATTAGATGATTTTGCTGCTGATTATAAGAGGATGGCAGAATGATTTGGGTTAGTGCAGATGATGTTGTTGCACTTCATAGCAAAATCATAAAAAAACTGGTGGTATTGATGGGGTAAGAGATAGTTCTGGTTTAGAAGCTGCTGTAGCAGCACCGCTTCAATCATTTGGTGGTGAAGATTTCTATCCGACAACTATTGATAAAATAGCTCGTTTAGGTTATGGTTTGGCGGCTAATCATGCTTTTATTGATGGAAATAAGAGAATTGGAGCATTAATGACTCAACTATTATTGCAATGGAATGGCTATCGTCTTGTATTAAACAGAGGCGAATTGGCTGATATGTTTATTGCCATTGCTGATGGTTCTGCTGGTGAAATTGAATTGTTGGATTGGATTAACAAGCGTATTCATAGATAAGCAAGATAAGTAAAAATAGAAGGCTGACGCTTCGCATTTACGTAAGGCGTCAGCCTTTTTGCTGTTCGTATGAGGGTTAGTTGTTAAGCCTTAAGGCCGAGCTCGTAAGCCTCCTGCAGCTTGCTGCTGCCGCTGATTTCGCCTGCAGCATTGACTCCGCCGCAGAAAAGGCTGCCGGCTAATTTAGCCTTTTCGAAGCAGTCAATCCAGCCGGTTAAGCCTGCCAGTGCACGCTCAGGGGTATAGCTGCCGTTGTCCGCAGCAGTTGCCAGGAAGTATACCTCGCGGAATTTGTAATCCTTAGGAAACATGGAATTCATGCGGTCAATCAGCACCTTCATCTGACCGGCCATTTCGTAATAATAGATAGGCGTTGCCCAAACAACTACGTCGGCATTCAGCACAGCCTCGGTGATAGGCAGAGCATCGTCGTTAATAATGCAGTGCCCCTTGCTTTGACAGGCCAGGCAACCTATGCAGAAGGCAATGCTTTTGCCCTTGAGCGATATATATTCAACCTCATGGCCTGTGGCCTCGGCGCCTTTGACGAATTCCTTGGCCAAAGCCTCGGAATTGCTGTTTGCTCTTAAACTTGTGGAAATAACTACAACCTTTTTAGACATTTGTTATCCGTCCTTTCATTTGACTAATTTCCTGTTGTCTCTAGTATAATACTTGGAGTACAGTCTAAGTCAAGGGGGAGGAGGTTAATTTGCGTTGAGGCTTTCTTCTTAAAACCAGCTTTTACTGTTCCTACTAGCGTGTTATAATTAAGCTAACGCTAATATGAGGAGCTGATATTATGGGCAAAAGAGCAATCTATTCCTGCATTACGCTGCAAAAGGAGTTGGAAAACACCATTAAGAAAATAGGCTTTGAAGGCAAGGTCACATATCTTAATGTTGCGCTTCATAGCAATCCGCAGAAGATGCATGAAACATTGCAAAGGATTATAGACGAAAATACAGAAGCAGAGGAAATAGTTATCTGCGTTTCCGGTTGCGGCAAGGCTACGTGTGATTTGAAGGCCACAACCTGTCCTATTGCTGTGCCGCGCACTATGGACTGCATTGATGTTCTTCTGACCGGTTCCGGCATAAAGCGTCCTGACGGAGCGATTTTCATAACTAAGAGCTGGATGAACTTCATGAAAAACTCTACAATTGACTATGCCAAGCTTGTGCAGGAGCGTGGTCAGGCAAAAGCGGAAACTTTCCTGAAGCAGCTGTATAAGGGATTCACGGACTTTTATATCATTGATACAGGGACGTATGATTTGCAGGAGGTTGAAGCTTATATTATTCCTTTGGTGAAGCTTTTGGGAGGAACGCTTACTCATCTGCCGGGGCCTTACAAGGTGCTGGAAAAACTTGTGTCCGGAAAATATGATGACAGCGTTATTGCGATACCTAAGGGTGGAACGCTGAGCATTTATGAGTTCGATGGCCTGCGTCCTTGTACGATTAAGAAGTAGGGCATGAAGCACGGAAGTGAAATAAAGGCTTAACGTAAAGTCTATGCTTTAGCTTTTAATTATTTCATGGTAAAATGTATATAGATATAATTAAACGGAGGTTAAGCCATGCGTTATCCCATAAGCATCCAAACATTTGCAACAATTAGAAACGGTAATTACGTATATGTAGATAAAACGGATTTAGTATATCGCTTGGCACAGGAGCACGTATGCTTTTTGTCGCGTCCGCGTCGCTTTGGCAAATCTCTGCTTATAAGTACGTTGGATGCTTATTTCTCCGGACGCAGGGAGTTGTTCCGTGGCTTAAAAATGGAAGCGCTGGAGGATAAATGGGATGTTTATCCTGTTTTTAGAATTGATTTTGCCAAGGGACGCTTTGATGTTGCTGGAGAACTGGAGAAGGTTCTGGAAGAATATGTGAGCAGTTGGGAAACTATATATGGCAAAAGCGATATATATACAACTCTGAGCAGTCGTTTTCAATATGTTTTAGAGCAGGCAGCGGCGCGAACAGGGCATCAAGCAGTTATTTTGATAGATGAATATGACAAACCGCTTCTGGATGTACTGGAGGAAGACTTAGAAAATGTGAATCGCAGTATCCTGAAGGATTTTTATGCTACCTTTAAGGCTGCTGATGCCAGCCTTCGCTTTGTGCTTCTGACCGGTGTTACGAAGTTTAGTCAGATTACGGTTTTCTCGGGCTTTAATCAGCCGAATGATATCAGTATGGACAGCAGGTATGATGCTATTTGCGGTATTACTGAAGACGAACTGTACAGTGTTTTTGGTGAAGCAATCAGTGAAATGGCTTCTAAATTGAATTATACTGTTGAAACTATGAAAGCAGAGCTGAAAAAGCAGTATGATGGCTACCATTTTAGCAATGCTCTACTTGATGTTTACAATCCATTCAGTATTATCAATGCTTTCAATAAGATGGACATTGACAATTATTGGTATAAGTCAGGAACACCAACATATTTGGTGAAGCTGTTGGAAGGGCATCATGTGAATATGCAGAAGCTGACCAGCAGGCCATATGAGTCGCAGTATTTTGTCGATTACAGAGCGGATGCGGAAAATCCTCTAGCGATGCTTTATCAGAGCGGGTACCTGACGATTAAAGGTTACGACAGGCATTATATGGAGTATACTTTGGATTATCCTAATGTTGAGGTAAGAAAAGGCTTTGTAGCTTTGATGGCAGAGGCGAATAAGTGCTGCAGCTAAGTAAAGCAACATGTCATAATTGCAAAATAAAAGGATGAGCTTTAAGCCTTGACTGTTCCAATTAGTAACAGGAACTAGGGCTGATAAGCTCATCCTTTTTTGAAGTGAATCCGTATCAAGGCAGGCGTCGGAAAAGACGTCGGTTCCGTGGGGCCTTCACTACATATACCTAATATTAGCTTTATTTGCTAAAGATGTCGATGGGTTTCACCTATAAGAGCATTATAAAAAATGAGACTAGCGGCTCCGGAAATGGTGGTGCTGATTACAACTCAGCGTCAAAACCGGACAAACTAGTCTCTGCTAAGCACAGTATAGCATTATAGCTGCTATGAAGTCAATGATGTAGTAAGCTGTAAACTTTGATGTAGCGAAAGTAGTACAAAGCATAGTGTTTGTAGTATAATATTAGGAAAGTGAAAGAATACTTCTTTAGGGAGGTGTAAAAATGCTGAGTATTTACTTGGGTGATTGTGAAAACGAGATATACAATCCGCCATTATACTTTATAAATCAATATGAAGACTTTTGGTTGGAATCTGAATTGGCCAAAAAGATGATTAAGGATGTAGATAAATCAGAAGTAGTAGGCCCGCATTTGATTCAAAGTCCGGTGCTTGGACCAATATCGCCTCGCGAGTTGTCCGGTGGTGTCAAAACCTTGCTGCTATTAGCTTTTGACAACAGCGGAAAAATATTTAATGCAACAGCATGCGGTGATAACTGTGCTAAATGGATTCTGGAGATTGCCGAAAATAAGGATTTAACAATAAGCCTGCATCATAGTATGAATTTTGGCGGTGGTGAATATGCCATTAAGATATTAAATAATGGTGTTGTCGTACATAATCAAGAGGAATGGCTTGATGTAGTGTATGATTTTTTGTGAGGTAGAGCATGAAGGGTAAGTATAGTGTTTTTGTACAAAATAACAGACTGCGCTATGAATTTACTATCTCCAGAAATATTACTGTTATCCGTGGTGATAGCGCTACCGGTAAAACAACGCTTCTCGATTTATTAAATGCTTATGACAGAGATGGAGAGAGCAGCGGTGTTTTAGTAAAATGCGACGTTCCCTGTGTCGTTATCGGTGGACAGCGGTGGGAAGATAATCTGCAATTTATCCATAACAGCATAGTTTTTATAGATGAATGCAATAGATTTATTAAATCTGAGGATTTTGCTGTACGTGTTAAGGAGTCGGATAATTATTTCGTTATAGTTACTAGGGATGATTTACCGAATCTGCCTTACAGTGTCAAAGAAATCTATGGCATTCGAGAATCTGGTAAATATGCTGGACTGAAGCAGGTTTATAATGAGTTTTATTGCTTATATGGAGAGCTGGAGAATACTGAGCTGGCACAGGAGAGTCTTGTGATTGCGGAGGATTCTAACGCCGGTTTTGATTTTTTTAGCAGTTTATGTGATGGAATCGTAAACTGCATTAGTGCTAACGGAAAGTCAAATGTTTTTAAAGCTTTACAGGAGCATCGCGAAGAAAAGGTTTTGGTAATTGCAGATGGAGCTGCCTTTGGCTGTGAAATGGAAAAGGTTATGCAGTTAATAAGAATCGGCAGAAAAATAGCGCTATATTTACCGGAATCGTTTGAGTGGCTGATACTTAATGCGGGAATCTTTGATGATAGCGAGTTAAAGGCTATTTTAAACGACCCGAGTGAATATGTAGATAGTAAGGAATTTTTTAGCTGGGAAAGGTTTTTTACTGATTTGCTTGTGAAAAAGAGCCATGGTACATATCTGCAATACAATAAACGAAGCTTAAATAAGGCATATTTGCAGGAAAAAATTAAGAATAAAATTGTTAATACTATGCCTTCTATAGAATTTTGAAGGACGTTTCAATTTAAAATTTTTCGTGCTAACAAAAAAGGCAGCTATTACACAAGCATGAAGCTTGCTGATAGCTGCCTTTTGTTATGCCCACTTGACAAACTGCTTTGATAAATATATCGTATAGACCTTCGCCTTACGTAATCTACGGTTTCCGATTTCTTCAGCCACACAGAAGACAGGTCTGAGCCTTCGGGAGCGACCCTGAGCTTCCTGCCCCTTTTGCCTGCCGCGGGAATGGTTACCCACAAATTTTACCCATCTTTCAGAAAAATGTTTTCTATCTCTGGTTTTCAAGACCAGTATAACTTTTGGTATTGAGCTACTTTTTCCTCAGAATTCTGTTATACACGGATTTCTCCGCTTCACTACCAACAGCTTGGTTCGGAGTTTCCGCTAAGTTCGCTGCAGCATCCCTGCTGCAGGTTTCACGGATTTTTCTAGCCTTTCGAGCTAGCGTCTATTGTCGCTGCCAGAATCCTTTGTGCTTTAATCGGCACCAAGATCCGCACATACCGTTCTGTGTTGCCTTTTGGGCTTCTCCATCAGTCCTCACGGAGCGACAGAAACCTCACTGCCGCAGTATCCCGCAGGCAGCCTAGTCACAGCTTCCGGTATTCTCGGAGGGATTGACAATCCTTTAGTGCACCGAGTTATACGATATATTTGTCAAAACAGTTTTCAAAGAGCGTGTCGGTGTTCAACCGATGAATAAAGTATAGCATATCTACGTGAGTTAATTGTGGAAAAAAAGTTGCGCGTTGCCTTTTTGACATTGGCAGAAGAGAAACTGGTTAAAGATATTCGTCGCAATAAAAAGCGTTGATTTTTTTGGTAGACAATAGATATCAGGAGGAGGGCTCTGTGATATTGAAAAATAGTAGGCAATGCCTTATAATATATTATAGAATAGATGATAAGGAGATGATTTTTGTGAGCATACGTGAGCTTAGAGAATGCACTGGACTGAGTCAGAATAAATTTGCAGCAATGTTTGGTATTCCTGCTGCAACAGTAAAGGATTGGGAGCATGGTAGACGCAATCCTCCGAGTTATGTGGTGGATATGATAAAAACGATTTTAGAATATAAGGGAATTATCATTGACAGTAATTATGTTGATGAATGTGAAAAAAGAAGAAAAAGTGTTGAACGTGCGCTGGCAATAGTTCTTACTGCTACAAAAGGTCCGGATGAAGAGTTTATGAATGCACTTGAGTTATATATTAGTGGCAAGCTGACTCTTAGCGAAATAGAAAAAAAGGTTAATCGTCTTGAGTACATAGGAGCGTAATATATATGAATAATGGAAAATATTGCTATCCTGATAGTGATGTGCTAATCAACAATTATGATATACATGACAAAGCTTTGCTGGAAAAGCTGGAAATACAAAAAGTTACTGTCAAGCTTTTAGGTTTAGATATACGACCGGAGAGAATAAAGGCAACGTTCGATATTCAACATCTGATTGCAATACACAGGTATTTATTTTTAGATTTATATAATTGGGCAGGCCTCTTTCGTGATGAAAATTTGTATAAAAGTGAAAGAGTCTTAGGCGGTGGTTCCGCAGAATATGCTGATTATAAAGATATAGAGGCAAAGCTTAATACTTTTTTTGAAAAATATGCTAAGATTGACTGGAATAAAGAAGAACAAGATTTACCTTTAATAGTAGTAGAGTTCCTTGTAGAATTGTGGAGTATTCACCCATTTAGGGAAGGTAATACGAGAACCTGCGTGACATTTTTATGGCACTATTTGCAAGCTCACAATATAGAGTTTCATATTGAGTTAATCAGAAATAACCCAATGTACGTCAGAGATTCTTTAGTGATGGCGAATTATGAGCAAAAGGAGTACCTTACTCGTATTATAAATGACGCTATATTGGAAATTAAGAATGCTCATGAATCTGTAAAAAGTAATTCTGAGAATAAAGAGAGCTATAGAATTGCAAAGTCGGATTATGATGCATTCAAAGCAAAGTATTCTGTTAAAAAGTAGGCAATGTATTGTGCCACGTGCGCAGAAGCTTTTGCCTATATATTATAGTTCCTAGTGAAAATTGTATAAGTATGGACAAAATCAACAAAGGCTGACGCTTCGCATTTACGCAAGGCGTCAGCCTTTTTGCTGTCGTTGAGGGTTAGTGGTTGAGCATGAAGGCCGAAGCTGAATTTTGCTTTAGGGTTGCTTTGGCTTGTGGTTACGCTTGAGCTTTCTGAGCTTAAGGTAACCGTTGTAGGGATCATGCTCGAGCTTGGGATTGTGCCTGATGCGGATTTTTTTGAGCAGTGATTTGACGATTTTAAGGTCAACTCGAGGACTTTTTCCTCTTTCGATAGCAGTAGTTATCCTGATAGAGCAATGCTCTTTAGCGGCGCTTTGATGTTCAACGTTGGTATAAGGATAAGGAATATAGCCTTCCGCATCTAGAAGATACTTAGCGAGCCAATAGATTTCTTCTTCTATCCTGCTGCTGAGGGTGAATAGAAATGTGTCGTAGTAGAGCTCTAAAAAGTCATTGAGGGATATTGCAGAGTGCTGCGCAAGGCAGGCGTTCAGCTCCTTGTCATTATGGATGATGCGTAAGTCTAGGTCAGGGACACTTGCTATAAGACCATAGGGGGTTCGTTTTATAATAACATTATAGGTTAGGTTCATGGGATGCTCCTTGAAAAAATTTATTATCTATGTAAAGAGAAAGCTGAGGCCTCTAAGGATTTCGCGTGTTGTTTGCTTAAAAATGCTATGAATGCAGCATATAATGATAGGTGTACATGTGATTTGTTGAAAGGGTGAGAAAAATGCAGAAAAAGCATGCTTTTGAAGTAATTCCGAGGGCATTGGTTAAAACGGTGAGGTTTCCTGAGGGACAGGCTTATGAAAATGTGCAGGATGCTGTGTTTGGTACAGCTTTTTTGCAATTGCTGGTTCATTTATTCTAATTTAAGCTCTTCATAAATCCTTCTACGGCAAAAGCTGCCAGCCGTTGAGCAGCAGGCAGCTTTTTGGCGGTGCGCCCAGCATGGGCGATAACTAGGTGGTGAAAGTCCA
>ULQN01020456.1_pt1 | contig 35290 bp, 38 predicted proteins | sample 1954491 | NCBI WGS metagenome assembly ULQN01 (sample SAMEA4835656, study PRJEB28245) | human gut metagenome | biome: gut microbiome; material: fecal sample | place: Denmark | collected 2008
CCAATTGAAAGCGTACTGTATACATATCGAAATCTCCTTTTTTCTGCATATATATTATAACATGGTTCCCGTATAGAAACAGCTGAAAACCAGTTACATACGTCATTCATCTCATGACTAAAGTCACGAGCGTTCTGACTTTAACAGTAAAGCACGATAAAAACATAGCCAAGATGCTCCTGTCGCAAAGCCAGATAAGACAATAAACAATAATTCTTTAATATCAATAGATATTATTTCAGACTGCTTATTTTTCACAAATACCATAAGCCAGGCCATGACTAATACAACACTTGTACGAATGGCCGTACCTAAATTAGAATCAATTCCAGAAATACCAATCTTACCTAAAATTGATGTAAGGCTCGCAAATACAGCTGACAAAATCGCATACATCAACCAGCTTTTATCTGAAGTATTAGATTCAACATCCTCTTTTCGAGTAATCATCAACATTGTACCTACACCGATCATGCATACACAGCCAATTTTAGCTAAAGACAATCCTTCATGAAAGAAAATACAAGCCAATAGAATCGTTAAGATTGTACTGGATTTATCAATAGGAACCACCTTATTCACATTCCCATTTTGTAAAGCCTTAAAATAACATAGCCAGCTAGCTCCTGTTGCGATTCCAGACAAAACTAGAAACAACAAAGTTTTTCCACTGATATCCGTATACCGGATATAGTTCCAGTTAAAAGAACAAGAATCCACGAAAAAACTAAAACCACAATGGTACGTATGGCGGTTGCCACATCTGAATCTGTTTTTGAAATCCCACATTTTGCGAGTATTGAAGTGATTCCTGCAAAAAAGGCAGAACCTGTCGCATATAAAATCCACATTGTATCACCCAAATGAAATTTTATACCTCATAATCCTTTAATACAAATACAAAAAGGAAGCAGTGTCTAAACTACTTCCAACATATTTTCAGCATCATTGGCTGCTTTTACTTTATCATTAGCACGAACAATAATTCCAGATTCATCTATTAAGTACGTTGTACGAACCACACCCATAGATACCTTTCCATAATTCTTCTTTTCTTTCCACACATCATAAGCTTCAATCACTTTTCTTTCTGGATCTGCCAACAAAGTAAAGGCAAGGCCATACTTTTCTTGAAACTTCTTGTGTGAAGCCACCGTATCTTTACTTACCCCTAAAATGACAGCTCCTTTTTCTAAGAATTGTGGATATCTTTCAGAAAAACCACAAGCCTGTTTTGTACATCCAGCCGTATTATCCTTTGGATAAAAATATAAGATAACCTTTTTACCTTTATAATCACTCAATTTGTGCATCACACCATCTTGATCAGGCAATTCAAAATCAGGTGCTTGAATTCCAATTTCTAACATATATATTCTCCGTTCTGTTACACAAATTATAGCATTCCAAACAATTTAAACATACCCATATGCACAAAAGGAAGCATACTTGCTTCCTAACGTTTTTTCTTACTCATTTTACTTGATCTGAACTGCGCTTGTCTTTGCGCCTTTTTTGTAGGCTTTGCGTTGAATTGTTTCTTTTCTAATACGCAAACACTTTCAATATGATCTGTATAAGGGAATAAATCCACTAATTCTAGTTTATTCGTAACATAGCCTTGTTTTCTAAATTGGTTTAAATCACGAACCTGTGTTCTTGGATCGCAAGAAATGTACAGAATCTTTCTTGGATTTAAAGCGGTTGCACACTCAATAAAATCTTTTGTCGTACCTGCACGAGGCGGATCAAGAATAATCGCATCATAATGATTGTGATATTTTCTTGCCTGGCGCATAAATTCTGTTGAATCCATCGCAACAAATTCAATATTTTTAATTTTATTTTGTTTCGCATTATATTTTGCGTTTTCAATCGCATCCGGATTGACTTCCACACCCATGACTTTCTTACAAGAATCTGTCATCGTTAAACCAATTGTACCAACACCACAATATGTATCTAGTACTGTATCCGTTTCCTTTAAATCTAACATTTTCTTAGCTAAGCCATACAATACTTCGCATTGTTCAGAATGAATCTGATAGAACGAATTGTGTGAAAACGCGATGTCTAAACCACATAACTCATCATGAATCATACCATCCCCATATAAAACAATAGCTTCATCCTGCAAAACAATACTTGTCTTTCTAGGATTGATATTTTGTACAATTGTTTTAATTCGTGGAAATTCACTCGTTAATACACGTACCATATTTTTTCTTGAAGGAAAAATTTTCTGACTTGTCACAAATACAACCATCACTTCATCTGTCTTATGTCCCCAACGAATCAATACATGACGCAATAAACCAGTCCCTGTTCTTTCGTTGTACAATTCTAATTTCATAGAGCCAACAAGTTCTGTTATCTTGTTGATAATTTCATTGACAAGTTTTGGCTGCATAATACAATTTTCAGTCTTCACAACACGATGCGAATGAGGCGCATATAAACCTGAATATACTTTTCCTTTATCTTTCGCAAAACCAACAATCACTTTATTACGATAATGTGTATCATTCTTTGCCATATGCACATCGCCAACACGAACCTTTAAATGTGCTTTTTCAACCAATTCTTCCACATCTTTTTTCTTTTTATCTGCCTGCATACTCGGCTTCAGTTTTAAAAGTGAACATCCACCGCATATTTTTTCTACTTTACACTTCACTAATTTTCTCCTTTATTAAGTCAATAACCTTACTTGAATCTTTAACTTCAATTGTTTCAAATCCCAAATTACTTGCTGCAACTACATTATCTTTTCGATCATCTAAAAATAAGCATTCAGATGCCTTAAGATCATATTTTTTTAATAATATATGAAATATTTCTGGATCCGGTTTAATTTTCTTATATTCATAAGAAAAAACACCGCCATCTATATTATCAAACACACCACAACTTCTCAAATACTTTGTGTCATCTTCTGGAATATTTGAAAGAATATATACTTTGTATCCGAATCGTTTTAAATCTTTGATATACGCAACATTATCTTTTAATGGAATCACAAATTCTGTCCAATGATACATCAATTCTTTAATATTTAACTCTAACTCAGGAAATTGTTTTACTCCCTTTTCAATCATTTCTTCCACTGAATAGAGTCCTTGATCATACTCATCCCATAAAGAATCAAAATAGAATGATTTCACTTCCTCTTGTCTTTCATTAAAGAAGCTATAAATCAATTCATTTGAATCAAATTTAACCAATACATTTCCTAAATCAAATACTATATTTTTCAGCATATGCCAATTATACTTGAAAAAAACATCTAAAACAAATATGATTTTTGAAGAAAAGAGGTATGTTATGATTAAACCAATAATGAAAGATGAAGCTTTCTTAGCTATTAAGTCAGTTCCAGCTACAAAAATGGATACACAAGTGGCTCAAGATTTAAAAGATACATTACAAGCTTATAGTGATCAATGTGTAGGCATGGCTGCCAATATGATTGGTGTTTCTAAAAATATTATTATCTTTGCGATTGGGCCTGCACAAATTGTGATGTATAATCCAAAAATCACGAAGAAGTCTAGACCTTACAAAGTCAAAGAAGGTTGTTTATCACTAGAGGGTGAAAGAAATACAACTCGTTATGAAAATATTACTGTTGTATATCAAGATGAATCTTTTAAAAAGTGTAAACAATCCTATTCTGGTTTTGTTGCTCAAATCATTCAACATGAAATTGATCACTGCAATGGTATCATCATTTAATAAAGCCAGGAAAAACCTGGCTTTTTATAGAATTTGAATAATTTGATCTTTTAGATCCTCTAAATATAAAGGTTTACTGATATGCCCATTCATACCAGCCTTGTAACATTTCTGTATATCTTGCATATACGCATTGGCACTCATCGCAAGGATTGGAATCTTTTTATCTTTTTTTCGAATTTGTATTGTCGCCTCATACCCATCCATAATAGGCATCATAAGATCCATTAAAATCAAATCTAAATTCTTGATTTGATCAAACTGTTCTACAGCCTCTTTACCATTTTTAGCCTTATACACAATAGCCCCTTCACTTTGAAGCATAAACTCTATCACTTCCATATTGATCTCATTATCTTCCACGACAAGTATAGATAGATTTTCAATGGACATTGTTTGATTTTTTAAAGATTTATTCTCAACAGGATTCAAATCAATCTCTAAAGGAGGTTGAACAATAAATTGAGTACCTTCATCAATTTTACTTTCCACCTTGATTGTGCCATCCATCTTCTTTACAAGCTCTTGCACAATACTCATACCTAAACCGGCACCATCTATACGTGTATTTTTTTGAACAAAAGGTTTGAACAATTTGTTTTGAATGAATTCTTCACTCATTCCTATTCCTGTATCTTCTACAACAAATTCAAAACAATCCGCTTTTTCTTTAACAGACAAATACACTTTACCATTTGGCTTATTGTATTTGATCGCATTGCTTAAAAGATTCAACAAGACCTTCTCAATATGTGTAGGACTACCCATCAAATGATCATGTTCTATTTGAGTCTTCATAAACAATTCAATCTTATAATTCGATGCCTGTAGATCAATAATAGTTTGAACCCTACCTAATAATTGACTTAATTCAAACGATTTATTTTCCAACACAACCGAATCCGTTTCTAATGTTCGTATATCTAAAATGTCATTTACCAAAGACAACAAGTGCGTACTTGATATCCACATCTTATCATAGGCATCTTTGATGCGTTGTTTATCATCACCACATCTTTGAATCACTTGAAGCATTCCTATAATCCCATTGATTGGTGTACGAATATCATGGCTCATGCTTGCCAAGAAACGCATCTTAACTTGATTAGCCTTTGTTTCATTTTCTAAGGCGAGTTGAAGCTTTCTATTCATATCAAAATAACGCTCTGTATCATGACAACGACGAACTTGTTCCTCCTCAAAAATCCTCTCATAATATGCATTCTTTTTCTCTAATGCCAAAATTATGACATCCAAATCACAAATAACTTTGCCATATTTATATCGAGAAGATTCAACCATCAAACCTAAACGAATCTCATCCGGATGTTTAGCCATATATGAATCCATATATCGTAAGATGTCTTTGACTTGATCAAACATCTTCTGCTCTAAATAATAATCAAATAAAGCAATGCAAGCATCGATATATTCTACTGCATACATAGTCTCAATACGTTTTTCAAGTTCATCGGCACATCTTTTTAATTCAAAATCCATACCGGATTTACTAAATAATTCAACACCACAATTCAAATAATCTTCTAAAATAATATGTTTACCATCATGCTCATCTAACCCCATATAAAAAGCTTCTAGAGCCTTATCCACTTGATTTAGACTGTTGTAAATCAAAGCTAAATTCAAATAGACATAGGCACCCATATCTTCAACACAACATGGCATGTATTCTTTAGCTTTTAAAATACTATCTAAAGCCTCTTCATACTTTTCCTGCTTTACATACGTAATTGAAATATTGTTGTATTCATAACAATAATGTCCAACATCCTCATGTTCCATGGCAATCTGTAAAGCTTTTTCGTAATAATAACGACTTGAAACATTTGCCCCATCATAATAGAGCATGACACCCATTAAATTGAATGCAGAAATAAGTTCTCTTACAAATGGCATACTTTGATACTGCAAAATGATAGGTTCAATAATCTCTTTTGCCTTATTAAAATTTCCTTCATAATAATAAGCCATACCCAAATAAAAGGTGGCTGCAACCATAACTTCTAAATCATTTGAACTTTCATTTAATACATCACGATAAAAGTTTTCCTGCTCACTTAACTTTAGTTTTCCAACACCTTCTACTTCTTTCATTAATTCTTGATACTTCATAATCTTCACCTAGATTAAATGTATCATGAATGAAAAAAAAGCACAAACTCGAAAGTTTGTGCCTAGAATTATTTCACTAACAATTCACAGATCTTCTTTGAATATGCGATTGGATCTTTGATTGCGAAGCCTTCAATTAAACAAGCCTGATCATATAATACTTCAGCAACTTCTTTAACTTTATCTTTATCAGAAGCATATAAAGTCTTCAATGTTTCAAAGATTGGATGATTTGGATTGATTTCCAAAATACGCGTTGCCTTCATAGGCATTGGACTTTGGTTAGGCATATTTGCGAAGACCTTTTCCATCTCAAAAGAAATACCTTCGCCAGCCGTTAAGCATACTGGATCCTCTGTTAATTTATTTGACAATTTCACTTCAGCAACCTCATCGCCTAAAGCTTCTTTCATAAATGTCAATAAATCTTTATTTTCTTCTTTTGATTTATTTAAAGCTTCCTTTTCTTCCTCAGAATCTAAATCTAAATCTCCTTGAGCTGCATTTCTGAACGTCTTTTCTTTGTAGTTCATCAATGTCTGCATCACAAATTCATCCACTTCATCTGTTAAATAAAGAACTTCAAATTCTTTATTCTTCAATGTTTGAACAACTGGCATCTTATCAATCAATTCAACATCTTTACCAGATACAAAGTAAATATCTTTTTGATCCTCTTTCATACGTGAAACATATTCACTTAAAGTAACATATTTCTTTTCTCTTGAAGAGTAGAACAACAATAAATCTTGGAATTTTTCTTTATCCATACCATAGTTGTTGTAGACACCAAACTTCAAGTTTACACCAAATTCTTCAAAGAATTTTTCATATGCTTCACGATCTTTGGCAAGCGTATTTCCAAGTTCATTCAATACTTTCTTTTCAATACGACCCGCAATCAATTTTAATTGATGATCATGTTGAAGCATTTCACGAGAAATATTTAAAGATAAATCTTGAGAATCCACTAGACCTTTCACAAAACGCAATGAATCTGGCAACAATTCTTCGGCATGATCCATAATGAATACGCCTCTACAATAGAGTTGAAGACCTTTCTTATAGTCTTGTGAATAGAATCCTTGAGGTAAGTGTGATGGAATATAAAGTAAGGCTGTAAAGCTAGTATTTCCCTCAACACTAAAATGAATCACTTTTTGAGGATCTTGATAATCATAGAAATGATCCTTGTAGAATTGATTGTATTCTTCATCTGTAATCTTCGATTTTTGACGTTTCCATAAAGGAACCATTGAGTTTAAAGTCTGATCTTCAACCACTGTTTCATATTCAGGCTTTTCACTTTCCTCAGTACCCTCTTTCATCTTCTGAGTTTCTACATTCATCTTGATTGGATAACGAATATAATCTGAATATTTCTTAATCAATTCTTTTAATTCATAAGTTTCCAAATATTTAGAATAGTTTTCTTCATCTGTATCTTCTTTTAAAGTTAAAATGATTGTTGTACCATTTGTTTCCTTTGTACAAGGTGTGATTTCATAACCATCTTCACCAGCACTTACCCATTCATAAGCTTCATCACTACCTGCTTTTTTCGTAATAACACGAACATCTTTTGCGACCATAAATGCAGAATAGAATCCAACACCAAATTGACCAATGATATCGACATCTTCATTGTTGTTTTCTTCTTTTTTCTTCATTTCCTCTTTAAAAGCCAAAGAACCACTCTTCGCAATTGTACCCAAGTTTTCCTCTAACTCTTCCTTTGACATACCAATACCAGTGTCCGAAATTGTTAAAGTACGAGCTTCCTTATTTGGTTCTATACGAATCTCAAATTGGCTTGCATCTGCATGACCTTGACTTTCATAATAATATTTATCAATCGCATCACTCGCATTCGATACAAGTTCACGTAAGAAGATTTCCTTGTGTGTATAAATGGAATTGATCATCAAATCCAATAAACGTTTTGACTCTGCTTTAAACTGTTTTTTCTTAGCCATAATACCACTCCTTCATTAGCACTCTAATATTTTGCCTGCTAATACTATACAACACCTTTTTAGCAGTGTCAACACCTGTGTGCTAAACACAAAAAAAGAATTCGACTAAACGAATTCTTAGCTTCTTTACACATTTTTCAAATAATACTGTTAACTATTTTTTAATTACTTTTGATGCATACAATGGATTGGCTTCTCTTGTTTCACTTCCAAAAACCAACTTCAATTCTTCAAAAGCTATCATAACATTTTCAGGTATATCCACATGTGCAATATAATTCTTTCCATTCGGACCATAGCCATTCGCATCATCTGAAAGTCTAGGAATTTCTCCCATCAACAAGTTGACATATCTATTAATTGACCACATGCCATGTATATTATCTTCAAAAACCAAATCTTCATCCTGATTCAATACTTTAGCACAATAAGTAGCATAATTAATGATTGTCACATCCTCCTTGACATATTTTTTTAATCCTGCCGCCATACGCCTTTGCATAGAAGCATCCTGACTTAGAATGATACTTTTAAACGAAATATTGTTTTCTTTCAATAAATCCAAAAGATACGTAATATTATTGCCACAATTTGTAGACTTTGTTTCAAGATAATCCGCCATGCATCCATATACATGTTTAATATACTTTTGAAATATTTCTGCTTCTGACAAATCCGTTGTCTCAATATCCGGATATTCTAAATGAACAACCTGACGCAGTGTATCTGTTGTATGTCCTGCTCCACCAACAATAATATATTTTTTCGCAACAAAGTTTTTAATTCCACTAGCTAAAACATCGCCACCTTCAAGAATACTTCCACCAAATAGAACCATCACATCCACCTGATGAATTCCATATCGATTAAACAATTCTTCTTGATTTAACGCATCAATATCTCTTGTTCCCAAAAACTTTGCGAGTATATTTATATTTTCTGCAACATTACAATCCATACATGCTCTTCCTTTCAAAACCATCTACAATATCAAACTGGAAGTTATCGAAGATAAATCTCACAATATTCGAAAATAGCATACCACTGAATCACAAAAAATGCAGTGAACTTTCGCTATCAAACCACACTTTTTACAACGATCTTTTGTTGTACATCTACACTTTTTACAACGAACTTTGCGAATTCGGCCTTTAAAATATATCAGCCATAAGTATGCAAACAGGAATTTACATTTACAACATGATCCAATATCTTTGTATTAGCTTACCCTCTTTTAAAACTTCGTTTTCTAATACTCCGCCATTATTGATAATTGATTTGACAGAACCAATGTTGTCTTTATCACAAACCAATAAAACTTTATCCATACCAAGTTTCTTGCATTCTTCTAAAGCCAAGCTGATCATTTTGGTTGCGTAACCTTTTCTTCTTTCGCTTGGTCTTATACCATCTCCAATATGACCACCATATTTCAATAAATATTCGTTTAAGTAATGTCTGATATTAACAGCACCAACCATGGTATCCCGGTCTTCATCTAAGCAAAAGAAAGTAGAATCAGGAACAAACCCATCATCCGCAGTTGATATTTCTAAATTATTTAGATAATATTCAAAATCATCATAATCATTTTTAAATATAGCCCATGGCGAAGTATTTGCGTTATGGGTATCGTTATACGATTTCCATTCTTTAATCATTTCTATAATTTGATTTTTGTATTGCAAACTGCCTTTCATTAATTTTAATGCCATGAATTTATTCCCTCCAAATTCCAATTTATCTAAATCTTTCTTATAGGATGTCGAATGACTGTTTTCCATTTTTCCGGTGCAACCTTTCTTGCATCCGACAAATATATTTCATGATGTAGTCTTTGACTATTCATATCATTCGCATATCCATTTAGTTTTAAATATTCATCCATAAGTGCAACTGTAGCTGGTTCATCATCAAAAGATCCTAAGTGCATGATTTGAACACATAAACCTTCATCAACCGTCAAAAACTCTGCTGATGAACAATCTATTTTTTTCTTTTTAGTTGCTGTTTCAATAGCCCATTCAAAATCTTTTTCATTCACAAAATCAGGCAATCGAATGACTGAAATCCAATGAAATGAATCTTTATCTGCATAATTCACACCATCTATATCATCCTGCCACCAGAATCCTTCTAGTGGTGGAACTACATATTCAAAGAATCCTTCAATTTTATAATCTGTTTTGTAACTCATTCTCAAAGTATAAGCAATCGCATACAATACGCCAATTGCCTGCTGATATGCTCCACCTTCTTCATTTGGATTGCCCTCACCTCTGACCGCAATGTAATTTGCTTCAGGAACATTTACAATCACAGGTTTATTTTTAGGCATATAAAATTCTTTATATTCTTTCTTAAAATCAAAAGCCATAATTACTCCTTAAATTTGGTTTTATCTATTTTTTAAAGTATACCATTAAATATGAAAACTATACAAAAAGACTGATCTCTCAGCCTGGTATTTATAGATACGCTTTGTCTTAATCTATACGATCATAAACTATAATTTATTCGCTTATTTGTATTTCTTCTTAAGATTAATACTCAATATTATTGCAACAACTGATGAAATAATTAATCCTGCAACTAATGAAAATATCCAAAGATTATTTTCGTTAAAAAGAAGAATAACGGAAATATCCATAGATATTATGAAAAGTACAAAGAAAAGATTTAAAATTTTAGTATCTTCTTTCCAATAATTTTCTTTATCACTAGTATTTAAACTATTGTAAAATTCAAACCCATTGTCTAGTTCTTTACCTACTTTAGTGCTTCTTATTTTGTTTGTTGCATACCAAATAAGTAGGTATAGCATGTTTAAAAAAATAAAAATCACAGTATTCTTTGTCATGTTTGTTCCTCCACAAATTCTGATTTATCTATTGCATTACGTTGATTACTTTACAGTGAAATGTGTCCATTCTATGTGATTATATTCCATCACATCATTTGCTTTTTTCATTCCTAATTTTTCGTAAAATGCAATGGCATTTTCATTCGCAACCAAATATACCGCAATATCATTTTTACCACCTGCTAAAGAATGTGCTGTCTTAATCAATTCCCCAATTCCTTGATGTAAATAGTCTCTGTCTACACCTAAATCTGTTATATAAAGCCAATAGGCATAGTCGGTCAATCCAAATAAGACGCCGACAATTTGATTATCCTTGTTTCTTGCAACAAGACTGATTGATACATGATCAACCAGCTTTGCTATTCTTTCTTCGAATCGTTCCTTCGGATACTTTGATCCTAGATCCGTACGCTTTAAAAATTCAATATATTCAATTGTAGAAATTCTCTCCTCTTTAATCTGAATATTTTTGCACATAACAATTTTCTCCATAAATCCCTAATTCTATTTCTGTTGCCATTCCATTACATATTCTTTTTCTTTGGTAGCTTCATCAAAGCCGCTATGCTGAATCTCAAATCCTTCTCTTTGATAAAAGAATATTGCCCGTAGATTCTTTTGATATACATTCAAAAATAATTTATTCCGTTTATTCTTTGCATAATTTAGAAGAGCTTTTCCTATGCCATGCGACTGCATTTCATTTGAAACAAAAATACCCTCAATATATTCATCATTTAGCCCTATAAACCCCTGTATTTCTTGATTCTGCTCATAAACATAAACAGTTGCCTGCAAGAGCAATTCCTTCACTAATTCATAATTATTTTGCCAATATTGCGAAGAAATAAAAGAATGTGCTGTCACATTTGTATCCAACCATATATCTGTAACTTTATTTATATCTGCTTTTTGTAATTCTCTAATCATAATGATTGATCTCCTACAAATTCAAATTATACAACAAGGACTGATTCCTCAGCCCTTGTTTATCAATGAATATGCATACTTTAATACTTTAGTCCCATCCATACGACCATAATCTTCCATTGGTATGACACCAACAGGAATGTGTTTTACTGCCATTTTTTCTTTGATTCTTTTTTCCATGTAGCGGATCTGAGGACCAATTAAAATGACATCAATAGACTCTTCATTTACTTTTTGATCTACTTTCGATACAGGAATCGCAAAAATTTTATCTTTTTTTGATACTTCCTGCATTTTCGTTACTAAAAGACTTGTACTCATGCCTGCAGCACAAGCTAACAGAATTACTTTTTGTTCCATATTAACGATTAATTGAACGAGCCATCATAGATACGGTATGACGCACCCCTCTTACAGCTTTACTAATTGCCATAATATTTTCAACAGGTGCCACTCCACCATATCCTGCATCTCCAATATGCTGAATATCAACACCACAAATCTTATTCATAATCGCAATATCCTTAATTGTATCTGTATCAGATCCTTCTTGACTCGTTCCAATCGCAGAAAGAACTAAACCACCACAAGAATGCACTTCTTTACATACTGCCTTTAAATCATCCATATCAAATCCTGGAACGGTTCCAACAGCAGGAACTAAGATAACATCTGCCCCTGCCTTCACAAAGCGTTTTGCGATTTCAAGATCTGCCACTGGCTCATCCGATCCAGCACCATGCATTTTTCCTGCAATGATCAATCCGGAGAAATTTTCTTTTGTGAATGAGATTGCCTTTTCAATCTGTTCATTTGTTACGCCCGTACCTGGATTTCCAGTAAGACATACAAAATCAAAACCAACTTCATCTAATCTTTTGACTGTTTCCAAATTTAATTGACGACCCTTCGCAATATCCAAACGATCCTCTAACATTTCAGCTTCTAAATCAACCGGTTCTAAGTTCACCCCAATTGGGCGTCCTACTAAACGATGTAGTTCATCTACAAAGTTATCTTTATTATGTTCTAAGCCAAAAATGTATGGATTTAATACATCTAAACAATTCAACAAAATCATATCCGCCCCAAAAGCTCTGGCAATCTCTGCATTTGTGATATCCCCAATAAAGCTTTCTCTAGGCGCTACATTTTCAGACAAGATGACACGCCCCTCACTTGCCTTAATACTCTGTTTCAATTCTTGCGCATTCATGCTTAAAATTTCGGATGCATTTGCGCTAATTAATCTTTTCATTACTTACTCCTCAAAATTTCTGTGACATTTTGCCACGCATTCTTACTCTTTTGTTCTGTACAACCCTTATAAGCCCCTAAATACGGTGTAAAACCAAGTCTTGAATATAACTTGATAGCTCCATAACTTTGCGATTGGGTTGCCAAATACAATGGATACTTACCTGGAATTGTATCGTACATCATACAAAGTTTTGTAAGCATGGCCTGCGCAATCTTTTTATGTTGAGCTGATAAACTTACCGCCACATAATGTACGCGAAGTCTACTTTCTTCAAAATCATTTCCAAACCAAAGTCCTGCACTGCCAACGAGTTCATTATTTTCATTTGCGACAAACAAGAAATGCTTCGAAAAGAAATCCTTATCTCTTGTAAGCATACTATCCCATTTCTTCCTTGCCTCTTCTAGATTTTCAAATAAACAAACCTCTGTCTGTAATTTACACCAAGCTTCTTTTAATGATTCATCAAATTCAACATAATGAAATTCTTGATTTAATTCGATTTCTTTACGAATGGTCTTGCGCGCCATGACCATCAATACTTTTTCATAAGGTATACTTGTATCTAATACTGTCATATCATTCTCCATTTCTAAGATAAGTATATCATAATGCAGTACATTTGAAATGATATAACAATTTCTTTTTAATTGTTATAACATTTGCTTGACTTCTCTTTTTTTTCGTTCTAGAATGAAACCGTAAAAGAGAGGTAAACAATTATGAACAAAACACAACTCGCAAATTATTTTGACCACACATTTTTAAAAGCTTATGCCACTGAAGCTGATCTTACTAAATTATGTAACGAAGCCAAAGAAATCGGTGCCGCTATGGTTGCAATCAATACAACTTGGACTAAATTCTGTAAAGAACAATTAAAAGGAACAAACGTACATGTAGGAGCTGCCATTAGCTTTCCTTTAGGACAAGCTGGTCTAGCATCTAAAATTGCTGAAACAAAAATTGCAATTGAAGATGGAGCTGACGAAATCGATTATGTCATTGATATTGGACAAGCAAAAATGCACCACTGGGACTACATTAAAGAAGAAATGGAAAGTATTGTTTCTATTTGTAGAGAACATAACGTCATTTCAAAAGTTATCTTTGAAAATTGCTACTTAGAAAAAGATGAAATCAAACAAATTGCTTTAATTGCCAAAGAAGTAAAACCAGACTTCATTAAAACAAGCACAGGCTTTGGAACTGGCGGAGCCACTTTAGAAGATGTTCAATTAATGGTTGAAACTGTCGAAGGACAAGTGAAAGTTAAAGCGGCTGGAGGCATTCGCGATTGGAAAACATGTAAAGCCATGATTGATGCAGGTGCACAAAGAATTGGAACAAGCTCATCCCTAAAAATCTTAGAAGAATTTGAAGCCGAGGCAAAATAACATGAAACCATTTTTATTAGAACCCATTCATGATTACACAATATGGGGAACCAACCACATTTCTAAAGCTAGAGGCATCGATGAAGACTATGGAACTTGGTGGGAAGTCAGTGCCCACCCTTATTGTTCAAACAAAATTATTGGAACTAATAAAACATTAATGGAAATGATTCAAGAAAATCCGGATGAAGTATTAGGTAAAGGCTTTACGCTTCATGAAACATTACGATTGGCTTATCTAGACACAAAGGATGCATTAAGCATTCAAGTTCATCCTGAAGATGATTATGCTTTAGAACATTCGAATGATTACGGAAAATATGAAAGTTGGTATATTCTAGATGCCAAACCAGGCGCTACTCTAGTTGCCGGAACAACAATCAATGATGCAGATGAAATTAAAAATGCCTTAATGAACAACAATGTTGAAAAATATCTAAATAAAATCGAAGTGCATAAAGGAGACTACATCATCATTCCTAGTGGTATGCTTCATGCCTTAGGAAAAGACATCTTAGCTTTAGAAGTTGGTACAAACTCGAACACAACCTATCGTTTCTATGACTACAACCGTAAAGGAAAAGATGGAAAAACACGTCCTTTACATGTTAAAGAATCTTTTGATGTCACAAGCTTCAATTTAAAACCTACTTTTGTTCCACAAAAACATGAAACACACCGAATTGGAGATTGTCCTAATTTTACTGTAGATGAAGTTTATGCTGATTCTGATATGGATCTAACTTGTGATGAACATTACATGATTCTATCCAATATTGATGCAGACTGTACAATCGTATGGAACAATGAAGAAATTGTATTACCACAATACGATAGTCTATTTGTACCATTCGCATCCAAAAAAATCACAATCAAACAAGGAGCACACCTATTAGTGTCAAATCCTAGAAAGGACTAATTTATGAAAACCATTTTAGTTACCGGAGCCAATGGCTATATCGCTAGCTTAGTAAGAGCGTATCAAAAAGATAACTTTAACTGGATCTGCATGACAAGAAAGGATGCAGACCTTACAAATCCTGAAGACGTAAAAAGATTTGTAGCGTCTCAAGATTTTGACATTTGTTTTCACACTGCTGCCAATGCGACAACTGCATTCTGTAATGAACATCCAGATTTAGTTCATAAAATCAATGTAGAAAGTACACAAGCGATCATTGATTGTTGTAAAGAAAAAGGCGCTAAATTGATTTTCTGTTCCACTGAACAAGCCTTCAATGGAAAAGAAAATCGTGGTCCTTTTAAAGAAGACGAACCATTAAGTGCTGTGACTGTATATGGACAAAATAAAATCGAATGTGAAGAATTGATTCAAAAACAATTGGATGATGCGATCATCTTACGCTTTACATGGATGATGGGCCTAAGCTATCCAGGCATCAAGGCAAGTCCAAGCATCATTAAAAATGTCATGAATGCGCTAATCAGCCATACTCCAACATTATTTACTGTGAATGAAAAACGTGGTATGACATATGCGAAGCATTTGGCAACACAATTTGATAAAATCACAAAACTTGAACCAGGCATTTATCATGTGGCATCAAAGAACACTATGACCACATATGAATCCGCAAAATATGTGGCTAAAGCCTTAGGTGCAAGTGATGAACTGATTGAAGAAATCATTTTACCAAACAACGAACGCTACCAAGATCGATTCAGAGATTATCGTTTAGATAGTGAAAAACTAGAAAGTCTTGGAATACATTTTGCGACATTTGAAGAAGATGTAAATGAAATTCTAATGGATTTTGGATGGAAGAAAAGTTAAAATAGCTTGTAGGAGGCTATTTATGACTATACTTGAGGAAAACGTTAAAAAATATTACCAAAGCGGATATAACTGTTCAGAAACACTACTTCATGCCTGCAATGAAACGTATCAATTAGATATTTCAGAAGAAGACATGAAAATAATGGCTGGATTTGGTGGCGGCATGTTTATTGGAAGTACATGCGGTGCATTAGTCGGATCGATTGCTGCTCTATCAAAAATGGTATGTAAGACAAAAGCACATGAAATGTTACCAGAATTAAGACCATTGATTCAAAAACATACACGTAACTTTAAAGAACTATTAGGCAATTTAGATTGTGCACACATCAAACCTGTACATCATAGTACAGATCCAAACATCAAATGTATGAACACTTGTTTATTGGCGGCAAAAGCTCTAGAAAAAACAATGGAGGAAGAACACCTATTATAGGATTCTTCCTCTTTTCTTATATTCGTAATAACCTGTCTACTCGATGAATCAAATCTTGTTGAATACTAAAATCAACCTCAACACCATCCTCTTTATATTCCTGCTTATGCACCTTACCATTGGTATGAATATAATCAAGTACACTTACCTTTTCATAAGGAATCACGACATGTAAAGTTTCCATATGAAATAATTCCTTTTCAATTTCCTGCTTTAAAAACGCAATGCTCGACTTTTCCTTAGCACAAATATAAATACGATCCTCTACACGTTTTGGATATTCAATATTTGTCTGATCACACTTGTTAAAGACATACAAGTAGGGAACTTTTTCACAACCAATCTCTTTTAATGTTTCTTCACAAACCTGAAGTTTACTATCCTTATGTTCATTTGAAATATCCACGACTTTTAAAATCAAATCCGAAACCACAGCTTCTTCAAGTGTAGAATGAAAGGCTTGTACTAAACTGTGTGGTAAATCACTAATAAAGCCAACTGTATCACTTAAAGTAAATACATTATGGTTCTCTGTTTCAATTTGACGTGTTGAAGTTGTCAAAGTCGCAAACAACATATCCTTTTCAAATACCGACTTATCTTCATTCACAAACCCATTCATAATACTCGATTTGCCTGCATTGGTATAACCCGTTAGAGCCACACTTTTAACCATACTTTTTTTACGCTGATTACGCTGTACGCTTCTTTGCGTATGAATCTTATCTAATTCTTTTTCCACAAAATGAATCTTACCTTCAATTCTTCGCGCATCCAGTTCGATTTTCTTTTCTCCTGTTCCCTTGTTTCTAGAACCACCACGCTGTCTATCCATATGTTTATAGCTGCCTTGAAGTCTTGGCAATAAATACTTCAATCGTGCACACTCAACTTGAAGCATACTCTCTTTTGTCTTAGCACGAGACGCAAAGATTTCTAAAATCAAAGCACTTTTATCCATGACTTCACAATCAAAAAAATCTGATAAATTTCTTTGTACCGAAGGCGAAATAGCCTCTAATACAAGAACCATACTACATTCTTGATCTTCAAGAATGCGTTTGACCTCTTCAATCTTACCAGGATTCATATAATACTTTTTATGAGGATGCTCCAAATTCTGTGATATACTCATGCAAATTTCAATATCACAGGCAAGAGCTAATTCTTTCATTTCCTCCATTCTTTCTTCAAAAGAATGGCTTGTGTATGTTTGTACACCAATCAATATTGCTTTTTCCATAAATGTATTTTATCATACGATGCTAAAATGTTATAATATTTCATGAGGTGAATTCCATGAAAATTGCTTATTTAATGCACTATATGAAAAATAATTTTGAAGAAATAACAGAAAACCTAGATATATTAATCAACCAAGGCGATGATGTTTACTTGATGGTAAACGACGATGATCTACGTGATGATTTGATTCTATCCTATTGTGATACACCAAATTTACATGTGGCTCATCACCAACAAACTGCCCTTCCAGCCGATATGTCACTACCTAGAGGCTTTATTGTATTGATGAAAGATGCTTTGGAATATGAAAAAGAAGACGGTTCCTTTACTTATGATCGTTTCATCATAATGACAGATGGTATGATCCCTACAAAATCAAAAGCACAACTTGTAGAATATTTAGAGGCACATGAAGACGAAGATATCTATTATGAAGTGGATAACTCAGATGAAAATGAAGAAGTAAAGAAAAGATTTGAAAACTATGCCTTCTTTACAAACTCTTATGATTTCCAAAAATCAAAAACCATTCGTGCCATGAATAAAATGACATCCAGTCTTGTTCATTCCTTTAAGAAACGTGAAATTGAGGACACAATCTATATCAGCTATCCTTGGTTTATACTAACGCACGAAAGTGCTGAAGCTTTGGCAGATAATCTAGCCTATTGTTCAAATACATTTAAAATGTGTTTATACCCAGAAGAAATGGCAATCGCGACGATGTTACACAAATTCTCAAATGTAGATCATCACAATGAAAACATCTGGGCAGTTGGCAAAAATGGTGAATATTCTCTGCAACAACCAATGGAAAATGTAGAATTAGGTGTGATCAATGATTCTACATATTTTGCAGCTCTAGCTCATAGTGAAGATAATCTTCAAGTTTATGAAGACTATTTTGATGCCTACACATGCGAATCATAATCGTTTCGGATAATCATGGGAATCAAAATATCCTAAAAATTCTTTATCACATCTATTCTTCACTCTATAAAGATAATGTGAAATTTATTCATTTAGGAGATTCACAAACTACAAGCATTAATGATTTAAATAACTTTATATGTGTTAAAGGAAATAATGATACGTTAGATTTACCTAAATTTCAAAGATTAACTGTTTTAGACAAACGCATCCATTTCTCACATGGAGATGAAGGATTGGATGAAATAAAAAAAGATATCGATCAACATCATCCCGATATCTATCTTTATGGACATACGCATTTAGTCAAAGAACAAATCTACAACAATTGCCTGATTTTAAATCCAGGTTCAATCACACTTCCTAGAGATGATTGGCATGGATCTTATATCATTCTAACAATCGATAAGAAAGTCACATATAAAGTAGTTCGAATCAATGTAGAAACGTTCTTAAATCAATATCAATGTTTCATTGAATAAGGCAGCCAAATCATTGGCTGCCTGTTTTCATTTATTTAATAAACTGTTTTGCAAAATTCCATGTATCTCTACACATATCATCCAAGTTCTTTTCAGCTACCCAGCCTAGCTGTTCCTTAGCTCTTGTAGGATCTGCGAAACATGTCGCAATATCACCTAGACGTCTAGGTTTGATGACATAAGGAATCTTGATTCCATTTACTCTTTCAAAGGCATGTACAATATCTAATACACTATATCCTTTTCCTGTTCCCAAGTTACAAATATGTACACCTGGTGTATTATACTTTTCAATTGCTAATACATGACCCTTTGCCAAGTCGACCACATGAATATAGTCACGAACACCCGTTCCATCCGGTGTATCATAATCATCTCCAAATACACCAAGTTCAGGAAGTTCTCCTGTTGCCACCTTCATAATATATGGCATCAAGTTATTTGGGATTCCCTTTGGATTTTCACCAATCAAACCCGATTCATGCGCTCCAATAGGATTAAAATAACGAAGTAAAGTTACACTCATTTCTGGGTTGGCAAACTGTACATCCGTTAAAATTCTTTCCATCATCGCCTTCGTTGAACCATATGGATTAGTAGTTTCACCAAGCTTACAGTCTTCCGTTAAAGGAACCACTTCAGGATCTCCATAAACAGTCGCACTTGAACTAAACACAATACTTGGAACATGATACTTTTTCATCATCTTGGCAACCACTAAAGTAGTCATCAAGTTGTTTGTATAATACTCAATTGGCTTTTGAACACTTTCACCAACCGCTTTAAAAGCAGCACAATGAATCACCGCATCCAATTTATTTTCCTTAAATACAGATTCAGTCTTTTCCTCATCTAACACATTAAATTCATAAAACTTAACATGTTTTCCTGTGATTTTATAAATTGAATCCAATACATCTGGTTTTGAATTTGAGAAATCATCAATTACTACAACATCATAACCACTTTCTAATAATTCAACACAAATATGACTACCAATATATCCGGTTCCACCTGTAACTAAAATATTCATTAGTCAATAACCTTGCAGCCACCTAGTTTTCTTACTTTTAAGATGTGGCAACTTCCCTTTCCAAATACTTTTTCAATTTCTTCTTTATATGTTTCTACATAGCCATTTTCAACAAAGGCTTGAATCGTTCCGGCAAAACCTCCACCATGAACACGACACACGCCATGATCTTTTAAAATCATTTCAGACATAGCTAAACCTAAAGATACAGCCTGGTTCTTATAGTCAAAATCTGCATATACGTTTTGAAGGAATTTGTAACTTGAATTCCCTGATTCTTGAATCAATGTCTTGAAACCTTCAAAATCATCCTTGTTCAATCTTTCTACACATGTATTAACACGTCTATTTTCATTGAAGAAATGAATAGCTCTTAAGATTGCACGATCATTATTTAAAGCAGTTCTTAAGTTTGCGATATTTGCATAGAACTCATCTTCATCCACTTCACGAAGAACTTCCTTACCAAAATAGTGAGCAACTTCTTTCATTTCTTGTGGTACAGCACCATAGGCATCTGTTAAATCGGCATGACTTCCCTTTGTATCTACAATGCATAAACTGTGATCATATTTTGAGAAATCAACATTCACACTATTTACAATTGGATTTGAAGTATCTTTAAAGTCAATGGAAATAAGTCCACCAACAGCACATGCACATTGATCCATCAATCCACATGGTTTTCCAAAATATACGTTTTCTGCATATTGACCCACTTTGGCAATCGTTACCATATCGATCTTCATATCATTGTATAATCCATCAATAATTGTACCGATAATAGATTCGAATGCTGCAGAGCTTGATAGTCCAGCCCCCATTAATACATCACTTGTAATGAAAGCTTTGAATCCACCTACGTTATAACCTAATTCTTTTAATTTAGAAACTACACCACGAATCAAGGCTTCACTTGTTCCTAGTTCATCTTCTTTTTTGTCTAAATCATTCAAATCAATTGGTTTGATGTTAAAGTCATCAGAAATCACTTTAATTACATGATCTTGTTTAGATACAATTCCAATCGCATCTAAATTGATAGATCCTGCAAGTACACAACCATGTTGGTGGTCTGTATGATTTCCTGAAATTTCACTTCTTCCAGCAGCACTATAAATACTCACTTCATCATCTCCAAATAATGTTTGGTATTTATCTAGTGCAGCGACATAACGTTGTTTTTGATAGTCCAATAAACTTGGATCTGCATATAGATCTTCAATTAATGCATCATATTTTCCTGATACAACTTGTTCTTTAATTTCTGTTGTTTTCATTTTCTTACCTCGAATGTATATGTTGTTTCTTCTTCAAATACTTGTCCTGCTTTTAATAAAACTTTTGGATTCTCTTCTTTATGAATCGAATCGGCGATATAGCTTGTTTCAATACACAATCCATCTTGTGGATGCATAATCTTACCATATTTATCTGTCTGTCCATCTAAGTAGTTCGCACTATAAATTTGTGCCGTTGGATATGTTGTGGATACTTTTAGTTCAATACCACTTAATGGACTGTATAAACACACTTGATTTTCTTTAGTATCAAATACATATGGATGATCATAACCTCTTGCGATGATTAATTGTTCATCCTCTGAATGAATAAAATCTCCAATTCTTTTTTCTGTATTAAAATCAAATGCAGTCTCTTTAACATCTCTTAATTGACCTGTATATAATCCATCTAGATCTACACAACCAAATTTAGATGCTGAAATTCGTAACGTATGATCATCAATATTCGATGCATATCCATTTAAATTGAAATAGCCATGGTTTGTGATATTGATCAACGTATCTTTGTCGCTAACACCACTATATTGAATGTGTAAACTCGATTCATCTAGCCAATAGATCGCATAGAAATCTAATGTTCCAGGATAGCCTTCTTCTCCATCTTTTGATACATAGTGGAATTTAACGCCATCTTCAATTAAAGAATAATCAAATACTTTATAAGAGAATCCCTCAATACCTCCATGTAGTGAATTTGGTCCATTATTAATAGGCACATGATATTCTGTCCCATTCATTGTGAATGTACCTTTTTCAATACGATTACATACTCGTCCAACTAAGGCATTTAAATAGGTTCCATCTCGTTTTTGATAATCTTCAACATGTTCAAATCCTAAAATACAATCACAGTCTTGATCATTCTTATCTTTCGTTACAATCTTTAAAAGAGTACATCCAAAGTTTGTAACTTCTACAGTTAAATGTGAATTTGAAATCGATAATACATCAATTCCATTCTCTAATCTTTCTTTTACCTCTACCATAATGTCTTTACAAAACGGCTAAAGCCGTCCATCCCTTCATCATCCATTTTATATACGCCGGCATTCTCTAATACAGATACGAATTTCTTTGTGACTTCCATTTTCATGAATGTATCCACATTTGTATAAGAACATGTCTTCAAGTGTTCATACCAGTCTTTGTGTTTTTCAAGTTCTGGATAAGAATCAAAATCTGCTTTTCCAGATAAACATAATTTAATTTGTTCTAACTCTGTTTTTAATCGTGCTGGCAAAATAGCCAATCCCATCACTTCAATCAAACCAATATTTTCTTTTTTAATATGGTGATGCTCTGAGTGAGGATGGAAGATACCTAATGGATATTCTTCTGTAGTACGATTATTTCGTAAAACTACATCCATTTGATATTTGCCATCTTTCTTTCTTACAATTGGCGTTACTGTATTGTGACGAACACCATCTTCATTAGCGATGATATCTAAGCTTTCATCACTGTATGTACACCATGTTTCAAAGATTTTAGTAGCTAGATCCAATATGTTTTCTTTCGATTTTGATGTTAATCGAAGTGTTGATAATGGCCAGTAAAGCATATCCACTTGTACATCCTTATATGTATAGCTCTTAACAACTTTTGCGTCTTCCATTGGGAAATGGTGTCTTCCACCTTGATAGTGATCATGACTTAAAATCGATCCACCAACGATAGGTAAGTCTGCATTGCTTCCAATCATATAGTGTGGGAATTTATCAATAAATGCGAATAAATGCTCAAATGTCGTACGATCCATCTTCATTGGCGTATGTTCACTATTAAATACAATACAGTGCTCATTGTAGTACACATATGGTGAATATTGTAAATTGTATGTATGTCCATTTAAATCCAATGGAATAATACGATGTGTTTGTCTAGCTGGATGATTTAAGTTTCCGGCAAAACCGACATTTTCCTTACATAATAAACATGCTGGATATGAAGTACTTACGGCATTTTTAGCTTTAGCGATTTCCTTAGGATCCTTCTCAGGTTTTGACAAGTTAATCGTAATTTGAATATCGCCATATTTACAGAAATGTGCAAAACTGATATTCTTATCAATTCTTGATTTACGGATATAGTTTGAATCCATACTCAACTTATAGAAGTAATCTGTTGCATCTTTAGGATTCAAAGAATATAGACTCTTAAAGGTATGCACGACTTCACTAGGTCTAGGCATTACACAATTCATAATGCGAGTATCTAATAAATCTTTTTCAGTTACAGTATTCTGAATCATACCTTTTTCAACCGCATAATCTAACATGAAATCTAAAATCTCATAGATAGAACAGTCTTCTACTTCTTCTCTTTTAAATTCTTGGATGCCAAATAGATCAATCAATAAATTTGCAGAATAATCATAATCGTAATTCTCGATCATTCCATTCTTTAAAGCATACTCTAATAATTGGTTAATTTTTGTGTTCATTTGTTCTCCTTCCATATAAACAAAATCAATCATTTTTATTACGGCCAAATCCCTTTCCCTGCTACATTATCCACAAAAATAATGATCAATTGTTCATTTATTTATATACGGCTCATCATCAATATTATGCAGATATGGTTATAAATTTAAGATTTGCTCATTTTATTTTAGTGTAAGCGTTTTCTTTATCTATGTCAACATATTCAAACAACAATTTAAACATAGATGTTGGATTTAGGTTTTAAACAATGATTATTTGTTTGTTTTTGTTTATTTGATGTTTTATTTATACAAAAAAGCCATTCTGGTATGAATGGCTCTCATTTAAAATTCTCAAAAGAATCAATCACTTGTACAACTCCAGGAAGCTTTTCGTATTCTTCTTTTTTATTGGCAGAATCCACAACGACTATATTGTGACATCCTGCTTTATAAGCATTTGTAATCCCACTAACACTATCTTCGATAACCAAACAATCTTGAATCTTAACTCCAATATTATGAGCTGCCTTTTTAAACATTGCGATCTTATTTTCATACGTTCCATCATCATAGACAATTCTAGATGGCTCAATCCATTTATCTAGATGAAACGATTCTACAAAGAAATCAATATTTGGCTTGATAGATGCAGATGCGATTGTGAATGGAATATTTGATTCTTTTAAATAATCAAAATACTCTTCGGCTCCCTTTACTAAATGAAATGTTGCCTGATCTTCTTTACAAAATTGACGATAATATTCTTCTTTTAACTGCGAATATTTTTCCATTTCGGATGGATCACACGTTCCACCAAACATATATTCAACAACTTTATTGTTTGGTACACCATTAATATGTTCGTGAAGTTCTTCTTCATCAATTCCATGATGACGAATATCTTGTGATATTTTTGACCATGCCAAAATATGTTTTGGATTGTCAAAAAACAATGTTCCATTAAAATCAAATATGACGCCTTTGTACATTACGAAACCACCCTAACCTTAAAATCATTTACTTGCATTAAAAAGTAATCAACCTCATATAAGTTCAGTGTAAGCATTTCCTTCTAATAAGTCAACATTTTCAAACATATATTTATTATTATCAAACATTTGTGTCATATTTAAGTAATATATAACTTTATTTTGTTTGTTTTTGTTTGTATTATGTTGACTAAATATATTTGAAATGATATTGTCTAACATAGAAGAGGATATCAATATGTTAAAAAAAGAACGTTTAGTAAAAATTGCACATAAAGTAAATCAAAATGGAATCATTACCATTCAAGAAATCATGGATGAATTAGGTGTGTCGGATATGACCGCAAGAAGAGATTTGGATGAATTAGAAAAATCCGGAAAATTACTTAGAGTTCATGGTGGAGCACAAAGCCTTTCTTTTTCAATGGACCACGAATTAAGTCACATTGAAAAATCGTCTGTGCAAATTGAAGAAAAAAAGAGAATTGCCCATAAAGCAGCAACTCTTATTTCAGAAGGAGAATCTATTTTTTTAGGTCCTGGTACAACCATTCAATTTTTGGCTGAACAACTTACAGGAAGAAACATTCGTGTTATCACAAATAGCCTTGCCGTATTTAATATATTAGTAAATCACGCTCCTACTGAAGTCATACTAACTGGCGGTGATTACAGAGATAACACAAATACATTTGTGGGTCCTATCACAAATTTAGTATTGGGTAAATTAAAATATAATAAAGCCTTTATCAGTTGTAACGGAATCTACAATTCATCCATCACAACCTATTCATTAGAGGAAGGTGAATCGCAACAGATCGCATTAGATAATTCTAAAAATAAATATCTATTGGCTGACAACAAGAAATTCAACCGTGCCGGCTTCTATATTTATTATGATCTATTTAACTTTGACACTTTAATTACCGACAACACCATTGATGATGAAGTTTTATCACACTACAAACAATATGTACAAATTATGACAGTTTAAAAGGAGACAAAATTTGCCTCCTTTTTACTCTTCATCCTCATCATCTTCACGATCTACACGTCTGAATAGATGTTTCTTTTCTTTACCCGTATGCTGTTCTAAAGTGTTCCAATCTGTATCTAATTCTTCTTCACTTTCAGAAGTATCATAGAAATCTTTACTTTCTTCGATTGCACGACTTTCACGAATCCTTAATTTAGATTTTAATTCACGAGCCCTCTTCTTAGATTTTCTAAGCATTCTGCCATACATGCAGAATACAATAAATGAAATTAAGAATAGACCTGCGCATAATGCGATTCCTGCTAAATAGCCTTGGAAATACACTTGTAATAGTCCTGTCACAACGCAACATGCCATACAAATAAACACTAAGAACATTGTTGAGCGACATGAACTTGAATATTTCTTAAAGAAACGGAATTTTTCTGAATCATTATCAATTTCTTTACGATATTCTCCATCTTCTTCTTCATTTCTAAAAGTAAACCAACCCGCATCACTTTTCTTTTTACCATCTGATTTAGAAACCAATTTCCATCCATCAGATTCCCACTCGCGCCATTGATCTGCATCTGGCTCATCCACAAAATAGTTCATTGAATAATAATACGTTTTTGGCTGACCTTTTCTAAAGAAATATTTCTTTCCTTCTTGACGCACAAAGTGATAACCTTCACTAGATTTATCTTGAAGATATTGTTCTATTTTTGGATATTCCGCATATAAGAATTTCTTTCTTTCCTCATAAAGATCTTCATCTTCACCTTCATCGTCATCCACATATTCATCCTCAAAATCCTCTTCATCATCCAATACTTCTTGAACTGGCTGTTCTTCCTCAATTGGTTTCGCATTAAAAGACTTTAATTCGTTTTCAATTGATTCTGTTGTAAAATCATCATCAACATCCAATTTTTCAACAACGATCTTTTTAGGTTCTTCTTCAACGAATTTTGGTTTTTCTTCAATAAATTTTGGTTCTTCTTCAACGAATTTTTGTTCTTCTTCAACCAATGGCTTATCATCTACTTTTGGCTCTTCCACAACATGCTTTTCAATAGGTGCCTCTACTTCTTCAATTGAAGTACTAGGCGTGATATCTACTGACTCTGCAACTTCATCGTCAAAAATATTCTCATTGATTTTTACATGTGTTCTTGCACTTCGTTTTCCAAAGATGGTTTTCTTTTCTGGCTCTTCATCAATATGGAAAATGTTTTCAGCATTAAAATCATGTAATTCTGGTTCATGTATATCTAAAGATTTAATTCGATCCGTTCTTTTTAGACGTCTAAGCTCTTCTAAAGCACTGGGATTCTTTTCATTTTCATTTGCCATAAATATCCCTCCAATTATAATATTGTACTAATTTAATGTATATTCGTCAAATTCACTTGTGTATTTACCATTCTTGAAAATATGGATCTTTTTACCATTTTTTAATGTAGCTTCAATCGATAAATCACTGGTTCCTACCATGAAATCTACATGCGTAAACGATTGATTCATACCATGTTCCAACAATTCTTCTTCACTCATTTCTAAACCCTTTTCAATGCATTCATTATAGCTTGCACCCAAGGCAAAATGACATGAAGCATTTTCATCAATCAGTGTTTCATAAAACAAAGTATCCAATGCACTAATAGGCGATCCATAAGGAACTAAGGCAATTTCACCAAGATATTTTGACCCTTCATCCGTTTCTAAAATACTAGTCAAAACCTCTTTTCCTTCTTTGGCATCATAATCCACAACTTGTCCATTCTTAAATTCAAACCAGAAATCTTTTACGATTGCACCGTTGTAAGCCAAAGGTAAAGCACTATATAATTTACCATTTACACCCGTCTTTTTAGGTGCAGAAAAAATTTCTTCTGTAGGAATATTTGGAAAATAGTAGTTACCATTATCTAAAAAGGATCCTCCACCTGCAAATACATAACCTTCTGGAAGTTCAACTACTAAATCAGTTCCTAAAGAATTTGTATAATGAACACTTTCGATATCTAAATGATTTAAAATATGAACTCGCTTATCAAAAGATGCACGATGCTCGTTCCAGTTTTCATTGGCATCCTTTTCGTCTACACGACTAATTTTTAATACTGCATTCCACAAATCAGATAATGCATCTTCTGATTTTGGATATACCTTTTTAGCCCAAGCCATAGTTGGAACACTGGCCACACACCATGCTGCATGCATATAATCCAATTTATCACGATATGGCTGTGTCATTCCTCTTAATGCCTTTCGATAATTTGCCATTAATTTTGGCTCTACCCCCTTCATTCCATCAGGATCTTCCCCAACTAAGCTCAAATAACAAGCTCCCTTTTCAGCCGTTTCATTATGGAATAAAGCTTCATAATCATAAGGCATACGATTACCTGAAAGATATCTCATACGATTGATTTCATCATCACTATAGCGAACAATTACATCTTTTGCGCCAACATCAAAACATGATTTCACAATCAAACGAACAAATTCATTCATTTCTACGTTAGCACGAACAACTACTATTTGATCTTTTTGAACATTCAAGCCTGAACGAACAATTAAGTCTGCATATTTTTCTTTTAAATTCATTTTATTTTCCTCGATTCTTGCACCTATTATACCAAAAGAAAGAGCACCTTTCGATGCTCTTATTTACTAAATTGTTCTTTTTTTATTTGATCAAAAAATGCCTTGGGATTTTCACACATCGAATGAGAGCCGCAATGTCCACAGCTACCACCACAGCTTGATTTTCCACTCTTTTTATCTTTATAAATGCTTCGACAAGCTAAACCTGCACATGCACATACAACCAATAGAACTAGAAATGTTGATAGATTCATGGAAACCCCTCCTTTTACATTACTTTACTGCAAATTCAACTTCAGCAGTTTCACTTTCTTTTGATGGACGAACCAATAAATAAATTAAACCAATCAATAAGATAAATCCTACAATCGTTCCAAATCCAAAAGATCCACCATTGAATAAACTACCTAATTGATAAACGATCAGTGAACATACATAAGCGAATCCACATTGATATCCAATGGCAATCCAGAACCATTTTGTGTTATTCATTTCACGTTTGATAGCTCCCATTGCTGCAAAACATGGAGCACACAACAAGTTAAATACCATGAATGAATAGGCAGCTAATGGTGTAAAGCTTGCAGATAATTGTCCCCAGAATTCATTTCCTTCTTCAGCAACTTCAGCAAATCCATATAATTGTCCAAATGTTGCGACAACATTTTCTTTGGCAATTAAACCTGTTACACTAGCAACTGCAGCTTTCCAATCGCCCCAACCAAGTGGTGAGAAGATCCATGCGAATGTTTGTCCAATTGAAGATAGAATTGAATGATCAATATCATCAACCATGCCAAATGCACCTTTTTCCCATCCAAATCCTTGTAAGAACCACAATACAATTGTTGAAAGTAAAATGATTGTTCCAGCCTTTTTAATAAAGCTTGAACCACGCTCCCACATACTTCTTAATACATTAACTGCACGAGGTGTGTGGTATGCTGGCATTTCCATTACGAATGGAGCAGGATCTCCGGCAAATAATTTTGTCTTCTTTAACATAATACCAGAAATAATAACAGCTGCCATACCTACAAAGTAAGCACTTGGAGCTACCCAGCTAGCACCATGGAAAATAGCACCAGCAATTAAACCAATGATTGGCATTTTTGCACCACATGGAATGAATGTTGTTGTCATGATTGTCATCTTACGATCACGATCACTTTCAATGGTACGACTTGCCATAACAGCAGGCACACCACAACCTGTACCAATCAACATAGGAATAAATGATTTTCCTGATAATCCAAACTTACGGAAAATACGGTCCATGATAAAGGCAACACGTGCCATATATCCACAATCTTCCAAGATAGCTAAGAAGAAGAATAATACTAACATCTGTGGTACAAAGCCAATAACAGCTCCTACACCACCAATAATACCATCCACAATCAATCCATGTAACCAATCTGCACATTGAATTGAAGTTAAGAAACTATCCACTGCAGGAGGAATAATTTCACCAAACAAGACATCATTTGTCCAGTCAGTTACAATAGTTCCTACTGTAGTTACTGAAATATAATATACAAACCACATTACAAGGGCAAATATTGGAAGTGCTAAAACTCGGTTAGTGACAATACGGTCGATCTTATCCGAAGTAGTTAATACTTCTTTAGATCCTTTTTTGTAACAATCTTTAATTACACTTGTGATATATGTATAACGAGCATCTGTAATAATTGATTCACTATCATCATCCATTGACTTTTCTACAGCTTCAATCACATCTGCATCTGCCTTTGACTTGATAGCTGCTTCAATCTTATCATCTCTTTCAAACAATTTAACGGCATAGAAGAAACGACGATCTGCTTCAATATTTGAAGGCAAACTTGTTTCAATTGTATTCAAGGCATTTAATACTTTACCTGCATAAATGTTTTTAGCACTAAACTTTGTACCTGCTGCCTTTTTTACCTCAGCCATCAACTCTTTGATTCCTGTGTTTTTCAAAGCTGAAATTGGTAATACAGGACAACCTAATTCTTTTGATAACTTTTTATAGTCAATTGTATCTTTTCTTTTTTCAATGACATCTAACATATTGATTGCGACAACAGTTGGAATACCCAACTCTAAGATTTGTGTTGTCAAAAATAAGTTTCTTTCTAAGTTAGAACCATCAATGATGTTTAAAATAACATCGACATTTCCATTTAATAAAAATTCACGAGATACAACTTCTTCCAAAGTGTATGGTGATAATGAATAAATACCTGGTAAATCGGTAATTTTAATATCTTTATCTTCCTTATACTTTCCTTCTTTTTTTTCAACTGTAACCCCTGGCCAGTTACCTACATATTGTGTAGCACCTGTTAAACCATTAAACAATGTAGTTTTACCACAGTTCGGATTACCTGCTAATGCGACTTGAATTGACATAATTCCCTCCTATTTTTTAACTTTACTCTACTTCAATCATTTCTGCGTCGGCTTTACGAAGCGATAATTGATATCCACGAACGGTTAATTCAATAGGATCCCCTAATGGCGCTACCTTTTGAACAGTTACACTTACTCCTTTAGTAATTCCCATATCCATAATTCTTCGTTTTGTTGCTCCTTGACCCGACAATTTCTTTACAGTCACTGTTTGACCAATTGAAACTTCCTTTAAAGTCATAATTACTCCTTTCTACACCATGATCTTTCTTGCGAGTTCTTCACTAATGGCTATTCGAACTTCTTTAACATTCACAATTACATTTCCATTGGTTTTACTCACAACCACAATCACAGTCCCAGGCACAAAGCCTAAGTTTTCTAAGTGTCGTTGTTGTTCTTTAGAACCACCAATTTTTTTGATTGTATTGACCGAATTTAAATCTGCAAAAGATAATGGCATATCGAACCCTCCTGGTTAGACTTTTCTAACACAGTTAGTTTACTCTTACAATAAAGCAATGTCAACAAAAAGTTGCACAAGATTAACTCAGTTTGACATATCTAACTAATAGGTGTATTTTTTTGAAAGGAGGACATCAAATTATGAACTTACCAACAATTATTATTTGTGTCATTTTAATTATTATTATCTGTATTGGAATTCGTTCCACGAAAAAAAGAGCCACCTCAGGATGTTGTGGTTCAAGTGAAACCATAAAAAAAGTAAGAGTAAAAGATAAAAACAAAGGGCATTACCCTTACAAAGCCGTTTTAAAAGTATATGACATTCACTGTCAAAATTGTGTTCATACTATTGAAAATGCGTTCAATAGCCAAGAAGGCTTTTATGCCAAAGTAAACACAGAAGATAATACTGTTACCATATTATCTAAACAAGAACATACAACTGATGAATTGATTGATATTGTAACAAAAGCCGGATATACATCAAAAGCAGTATAAAATAAAAAGATGCGTTTACAACAAACAAAATAACGCATCTTTTTTTTGTACTTTTAAATAAGGTGTTTTATGAATCGCACGATCCACTTCTTGACATTTTTTTACAATCACAACATTCTCTGAATCCACAAAATAATATAAATCATGATACAGATATACTTTCTTAAATCGTTTTAAAGAAAATGTCTGTTGATCATACAACATATAATCTTTACGAAAGTGAACATTAAATTCACCCGTTTCTTTTTCCTGTACCCTCTTTCTACATCTTCTCTTCTCCAAAAAACGGCAGATAAGAATATAAATTACTACACAAAGACAAATCAAGGAACAAAGAAATAAGAATACCGATGCACCGGATGCTACGCGAATTAAGCTAGCTCCTACAACCCAACATAAAAGCGTACCCGCTATGGTATAACCCAACACCAATGTATTTCGTAAAACTAAATTTTTTTGTTTTAAATTTGTATAATACACAATATCTGTAATATCCTTTAATTCAGAATGATTTAATTTTTGTACCATAGAAATCCTCCATCTCTATATTATAAACAGACGAAAAGGCATCATCAACCGATAATGCCTAAAGATATTTTCGCGTACTTGTTGCCGCAATCGCAAATGTACTTCCATTATGTAATAAGCTTGAAGTATTTGGACTCATAAATCCCAAGGCTCCAAGTGCAATCAAACTAGAATTAAACGAAACAATAAAACGATAATTGGCGTGAATTCGATCAAACAAAGAAACCGATAGTTTTCTTAGAGTTACCAATTCATTTAAGTTACTAGAAACTAATGTAACATCCGCAAGTTCTCGAGCTAAATCCGAACTGTCCTGCATAGATATCGAAACATTCGCTGTAGATAAAGCAGGCGTATCATTAATACCATCACCAACCATGATTACTGTATGGCCTTCATCTTTTAAAGATTGAATATAACTTGCTTTACCTTCTGGTAAAATCGAAGAACGATAATCATCAAGATCCAATTCATTAGCTACAGCTTTGGCCGCATTGTTGCAATCTCCGGTCAACATGACAACTTTTTGAATACCTAAATTCTTTAATTCATGGATCACTTGTTTCGCTTCTTGTTTTAAAGGATCGTAGATACTGATGATACCAGCCACTTGATTATCAATGGCTAAGTAAATCAAAGAACCGGCTCCATCTTTCTCTAATGAAGTAATGATATCTTCTAATTCCTGTGTCTTTTCGACACCATCATCTTCAAAGATAAAGTGATCGCTGCCAATCACTGTATGTAAGCCATGTAAGGTTGTCGCAATGCCATGTGCAACGATATATTCCACTTTGGCATGTTCTTCTTCATGAACCAAGCCTTCTTTTTTTGCTTGATTGACAATCGCATTGGCTACACTATGAGGAAAATGCTCTTCTAGACAAGCCGCAATACGTAGAACCTCATCTCGACTATATCCATTAAGTGGAGTTACTTTTTGAACTTGAGGGTTGGCATTTGTCAATGTACCTGTTTTATCAAATACAATGACATCCGCATCTTTTACAGCTTCTAAATATTTTCCGCCTTTAACAAGGACATTCCGATTGCTCGCTTCCAACATCGCACTAATAACAGAAATAGAAGTGGACAATCGTATTGCGCACGAATAATCAACCATTAATACAGAAGTAGCTCTTGTCACATCACGTGTAAGTGCCAAGATTCCAAAGAATCCAAAAAAACTAAATGGCACAATGGAATCCGCCAAATGTTCGGCTTTTGCCTGAATGCTCGCCTTTAAAGATTCGTTGGTATCAATCATTTTCACAATATTGCTGATACGACTTTCATCTTGTAAATTACGAACTTTAATAAATAATTTTCCTTCTTCAATTAAAGTTCCAGCAAAAACCGTATCCTCCTTTACCACTCGTCTAGACAAAGGTTCACCCGTAAAGCTAGCCTCATTGACCATGGCTTCTCCATCCACAACTTCTCCATCGATAGGAATCATCGCTCCCATTTGAGAAACAACAATATCCCCTTTTTGAAGTTTTGCCATAGGAATCTCTTGTTCCACTCCATCGGCATAGATCCAAACTTTATCAAACTGTATAGATAAACTTTGCGATAATTCCAAGTTTGTTTTCTTACGTGTATAGTCCTCTAATAAATCTGAAATATTGAGCAACATCATAATATTACCGGCAATATTAAAATTCTTTTGTAAAAGACTCACACCTATACTTGTCGCATCCAGTAGCGGAACATTTACTTTCATTTGCGATAAGGATTTTAAACCTTCTTTTATAAATCCAAGTGATTTATAAATCGTAATTGAATTTCCGATTCCTGTTGGTAAAAACCAACGTATAAAATATCGTTTCCCAATTATTTTGAAAAAACGACGTTTATATTCTGCATTCATTGCCTTTACTTCTGGCGTTTGTGAGCGAAATACAATATCGGAAGTATCCGCTTCTTTTAAATATCCAAGATTCAAATTATGAAGTTTCTTCAATAAAGTATCTTTACAAGTTGCATCATACTGCATTAAAACACTTCCGGTAATTGAATTCACTTCTACACTATGAATCATGGTCCAATTGCTAAGATCTCTTTTTAAAATTTCACCTTCAACGGGTGAAAACACATCTTTCCCATAACGTATACGCATTCTTCCAGGTATATCGTGGGCGATTGTAAATGAAATCATCTTGAATTAGCCTTCGTTTTTAACTTTTGCTTCTTCTAAAAGATCCTTAGCATCTTCTTTGATTGTCTCATATTTACAAGTTGTATCAGATTTTAATTTCATACCACCAGCTAAACCTTTTACAGCTAAATCGTGTGCTGTATCACTCTTCAAAAATTTTGAACCAGCTAAAGCAGTGGCTGCACCTCCAATAAAAGTCCACATTGTCTTGTTTTTCCATCCATCTTTCATGATATAGATCCTCCTTTTCAACGGTAAAAAAAAGATAACACTTGAAAAATCAAACATCAAGTTTTTTTCGTTAGGAAAAACTATCCACTTTTTTGTTAGTTTCCCCTAATCACAGTTAGTATAGTCTTACTTTTTTAATTTGTAAACAAAAAAGGACATTTTTAAAATGTCCTCATCTTATGAAATCAAATTATTAAACAAGTGAAAAGAGCGATTCCATAATTGCATTTAGTGATAGTTAGTTTCTTCTAACCCCTTAAGTTATACCCTACACAGAATAATTTGTCAACAAGAAACAAGAAAAGACTTTCCAAAGGAAAGTCACACACCTAAATGACGTGCCCGGTTCGTTTCCAGTCGTCCGGTAACATTTCAATATCCACTCCATCTTTCTGAATCATTCGGTATCCCGATCCATTCAGTCTTTTGCGATGGAGTTTTTATTGTATGCTTTTTATAAATACTTCAGAAT